>ERZ773074.82-NODE-82-length-46211-cov-21.381727_pt1 | contig 46211 bp, 44 predicted proteins | sample MGYA00580615_ERZ773074 | MGnify/ENA primary metagenome ERZ773074 (study PRJEB29015, sample SAMEA2738126) | human oral metagenome | biome: human oral; feature: human-associated habitat; material: saliva | place: China | collected 2160 ...
TCTTGCTTCCGCCGCAGCCGGCCAATAATGCTGCCGAAAGCGCGGAGACCAAAAGGAACTGTCCGAACTTTTTCATATGCCTCCTCTGTTATCCCCTTGTTTATTTGCAAACCATTTCCATTTGCAAGGTGGTTGCAATTCTACTCGGGAATGAAGGCAATGTCAAGACATTCTGTTAGTAGCATATAACTTTTTTCGCCGTGTTTTATATACTTGCGAATTGTCTGCTGCGGATGCATTTTTCGGTAACACAAAAGACCGGGAAATCATGCTTCCCGGTCTTTTTTCATTCTTCTCACTTAGCGCTATTTCGATTGCGCCTATCGCTTATACCGTCGGGATGATAATCTCCACGCGGCGGTTCTGCTGTCTGCCCTCTGCGGTCTCGTTGGTCGCGACCGGACGGCTCTCGCCGTAGCCCCGGGTCGTGATCTCCGCGCTCACGCCCTGCGCCTTCAAATACGCCTTGACCGCATTCGCGCGGTTCTCCGAAAGCGTCTGGTTGTAGTCATCGTCCGCATTGGAATCCGTGTGACCGTCAATCTCAAAGGCCGTAATCCCTGCCTCCGTGAGGAGCTTTGCAAGCTGATTGAGGGTCTCCTGCGCCTCCGGGCGAATGTCATACTTGTCGACATCGAAGAGCACGCCGGAATCCAGGGTTATCAGGAGACTGTTGGCCTCGAGACTCGGGATGGCGGGTACCGCGCTGAGCCGCGGAAGGCGCGGCAGCGTGCCGAGCGGCGCCGCATCCACGGTTGCCTTCTGCGTTCCCTTGGTGACGGTCGCCTTGCCCTTGCCGTCATTCTCGATTTTGAGCCCGCTCTCCATGTCGGAATAGCGACCCGATCCGTCCTTCTTCTGCGTAATCTGCACCTTACCCGCGCGGTAGCTCATCTCCTCATCGTCCGCGGTGACGGTGACTCCGTTCTGCGTGTTTGTGTACAGGCCTTCGCCGTCGTCATCCACCATCAGTGAGATGCCGTAACGTCCGTCCCTGTAAATTCCGGAGCCGTCATCATCCACCTGGAGGGAGATGCCCTGCTTGCTGTCAATGTACTGACCCGAGCCGTCTTCGTCGCGCTGAATCGTGATGCCGCGCTCCTTGTCAATGTACTGGCCCTCACCGTTTCCGTCGGTCTGCACCGTCAAATTTCCGTCCTTATACTGCCCGTCGCCGTTGCTGCCAAGCTGCATAACGGTGGAACCACGCTGAATCTGATCGTTCTCCACCTTGACCGCTGTGACCGTAATGCCGGGAACCGAGCTCAGTGCCTTGGTCTTATCGAGCGTAATCTTAGCGGCCGGATTCTCCGCAATGCCGAGCTCCGGCAAAACAACCGCCGGAATCTCCGGAATCTGTCCGAGTTCATAGCCCGGCACCTTCATGTCCGCATCGTCCGCCTGTGCCGCCTTGGTCTCGGCCGCGGTCGCGCTTGTCTCGGCAGTCGCCGTAGAACTCTCGGCCGCCGTGCTCGCCGCACTGCTCTCTGCCTTTTTTCCGGATGCGCAGCCTGTGGCCGCAACGCTGAGTGCCAAAACCGCCGCGCAGAGCATTGTTTTCTTCATCTGTGATCCTCCCGAAATTTTGTCATGTTTCCCCATCATAACAGAGCCGCATTCTGCTGTCTATTCGCACATAACTCGCAAATCTGTCGATTTTCTTAGGGTTTCAAAAGACACCCGAATCAAAGGGGCGTTGCCGAGCGATCGCGCGTGTCCTCGCTCTCGTCGTAGGCATCGTAGGGTGCCGCGGGATTGTAAAAGCGCCTGCCCGAAGTCTTGCAGCAGAGATCGCAGTGCGCAAACACAAAGTCCAAATCCGCCGAATAGCCCGTGTGTCCTGTGACCACGAGCGGCTGCAAATGCCGCGCGCGCAGTTTTTCCTCAAATTCCGCGAGGGCGCGAACCGCGAGGCGATTATCCTCCGCGAGAGCGGCAAGGAAGCTGTAGCCGCCGTCCGCGCCGAGCCATATCGCATCCCCGGTCAAGAGATAGCGTCCGTCCAACAAGTAGACCATATGGCCCCAAGTGTGACCCGGCACCAGAAAACACTCGATTTGAATGTCGCCGATTGTGAAGACCTGCCCGTCCCGAAGCAGAACCTTTTCGTTCGGAATCCGAACGCGGGGCAAGCTTCCCAGACGGTAGAGCACACGGCGCTTCCGTTCGCCGGTAAGATAGCGATTTTCAATCTCGCCGAGATACACGGTCGCATCGCGGAACAGACCGCCGCCGTCCGCCTCGACCGCGCCTATGTGGTCGGTGTCGAGGTGGGTGAGCAGCACATTTGAAATTTGCGCCGGTTTTAGGCCGATCCAGCCCATTTTTTCTTCAAGCCGCTCGTAGTGATAGCCCGCATCGATCATAAGCACCGTGTCGCCCTTTCGGTAGAAAAACACGTTGGCGACCCACTCCCGCACACAGGCCAGGTGCTCATCGATCCACCCCGTATTCAAAGGGTTGAAAATCCCCTTGCCCCGATACATCCAACTCATAAACTTGTGCTGAAACGCCGTAGACTTCTCTGACATATCATCACTCCTTTACCGCTCTTGCGGAACACATACCGCCGCTCGTTCAATCGAATTCCAAGGACCTTATCGCATCGCTATACGCAGCATTCTCTTATCTGCTTACGCTTTCAAACGCCGGCGCATATCCTTCCGTTCGCTTTCCGTTTTCGATATTCCGTCACGAAAGCCTCCTACTCCCCGGTTCCCGGCGTCCGCTCAGAGGAACTTCTTTAGGAGTTTCAGCTTTCCTTCACCAAAAGGCGCGTAGCGAAACGGCAAATCCGGAAAGCCGGTGTTTTTCACGACTGCCTTCTTATGGCTGAAGGTCTCAAAGCCGTATCTTCCGTGATACGCGCCCATGCCGCTGTTCCCCACGCCGCCGAAGGGCAGACGGTGGTTCCCGATTTGCAGCAAGACATCGTTCACGCAGCCGCCGCCGAAGGAGAGCCTAGATATGAGCGCCTCCGCCTTCCGCTTATCCCGCGTAAAGACATAGCAGGCGAGCGGCTTTTCCCGCGCCTTGATTTCCCGAATCGCCGTCTCAAGTTCCTCGTAGGCGATGATGGGCAGTAAGGGCCCGAAAATCTCTTCTCGCATACAGGCGTGATCAAAAGCCGCCTCCGGAAAGAGGGTCGGTGCAATTTTTTCCGCGCGCTCGTTCATTGCCCCGCCGATTACCTCTTTCTCCGCGGCAATCAGGCCTGCCAGACGCGCATAGTGCCTGCGGTTTATGATTTTCGGGTAGCTCTCCTGCCGCTCTGCCTTAGGATAGCGCCGCGAAATTTCCGCCGCCAAAGCTTGTACCAGCGCAGCCTTAACACGGCGCTGCACGAGCACATAGTCGACCGCAATGCAGGTCTGACCGGCATTTAAGAATTTTCCCCAGACAATGCGCCGCGCCGCGAGCTTTATGTCCGCGCTCTCATCGACAATGCAGGGACTCTTGCCGCCGAGCTCCAAAGTGACAGGCGTCAGATGTTCGCTCGCAGCTTGCATAATAAGCTTTCCGACTCGTGGACTTCCGGTAAAGAAGATATAGTCGTAGCGCTGGCGAAGTAATTCCTCATGGTCCGTGTCCGGTGCCGTTGCGTACACATACGATGCGGGAAATGCAGCCCGCAGGAGGTTTCGGATGAGCGCAGATGTGTGCACGCTCTCCGCCGAGCACTTTACAACGGCGCAGTTTCCCGCGGCAATTGCCGCTATGAGGGGCGCAATACTCAAATAAAAGGGATAGTTCCAAGGAGCTAGTATCAGCACCACGCCGTAGGGCTCACGGTACACATAGTTCTTTGCCGGGAAGCTTGCGAGACTGCCCCGCACACGCTCTGTTCTAGCCCAGATTCTCAGATTTTGACGCGCTTCCCGAAGCTCCCCGTAGACCAAGGCGAGCTCCGTCATATAGGCCTCCGCCCGCGATTTCGAGAGATCCAGTCGGAGCGCCGCAAGGATGGCATTCTCCTGTTCGCGAATCTGCGTTTCCAAGCGTCCCAGCATCGCAAGCCGAAACGCAAGGGGTTTTGTTCTGTCCCCGTCAAAATATACTCGCTGGGCGGCAATCCGTTTTGCTAAGCTTCCCATGCTCCGCCTCCTTTCTTCCTCCGAACGATTTCGTATCGTTATCACCTTATTCCCAATCGCGTTCTTGCATTGCTTACGCTTATTTTGAAAGCGTGTCTTTCCTACGATTTTAGCTTCCCCCGCATTGCCTGCTCGGGAGTCGCCGTAGAAGACGTGTTATCTACGACTATTATACGCCTTCCTAAAGGCGATGACACGGCCAACGCCAAAATCAAAGCGCCTTTTTTATGCCGCATAGGGCTGAAACCCGATTGCCGCCCTCTTTGCCTCTGCCGATATTTCCGGTGCGGAAAAATCCTCCGGCCGCAGCACGAAGTCATGTGTCGCTTCCGTCCCAGCGCCTTCCTCCTCGCCGTAGACACGCAGCGCATAGGAGAGCAGCGCATTCTCGACCAGGTTTCTGCAGAAGCGGCCGTTTCCGAAGCCGGACTGCCGTTCTTCCGGGGCAGCAAGTTTCTTGATTGTTTCTTCCGCCTCGGGCGCAAGCGTAAAGCCGCGGCGCTCTGCCTCCAGGGCGGTAATCTTTAGCATTTCCTCGAGCGAATAATCGCAAAAACTGATTTTAAACGGAACACGGGAACGGAGTCCCGGATTTCTCGCAAAGAAGTCCTCCATCTGCTTCGGGTAGCCCGCGAAAATCACGACCGTATCCTCCCGGTTGTTCTCCATTTCCTGGACTATCGTATTGATGGCCTCATCGCCGTAGCCACCCTCCCAGTGTTCGACCAGAGAGTAGGCCTCGTCAATGAAGAGAACCTTGCCCTTGGCACTCCGAAACACTTCCCGGACGCGCTCCGCGGTCTGTCCCACATAGCCTGCCACCAGAGAAGCACGCCCCACTTCAACGAGCTCGGCGCTCTCGAGAATGCCGACCTGATTCAGAATCCCCGCGAGTATGCGCGCCACCGTAGTCTTTGCCGTGCCGGGATTCCCGCTGAATTCCATATTGAGCGCAACGCTGAGATTTCCCTTTCCCTGCGCCTTCATTTCTTTCTGCATTTTGGCAAACGCCGCAATTTTTTTAACCTGCATCTTTACCTCGTTTAAACCGATCAGCGTCTCCAGTTCCGCAAAGTAATCCTTCTCGGGGAGCTGTGTGAGTGTCGGAAAATGCCGGATTTCTTCCAGTTTCATTTGAATCTCCGCCACACTATAGCGCCCCAAATTCCGGATGTGCCTAAGCTCGTCCTCGCTGAGGCGCTTCAGCTGCTCAACCGTAAGTATGCCGGCACGCTTCAGGCAGTTATAGCTGCGAACGCTGAGTTCCAAGTCTTCGATGAGAATCGGATTTCTGCAGTAGTCCCGCACCTCCATCTTCGAAGCCGCTTCTTCTAAGCTTTCCTGCTCTTTCCACTCCGCGGGAAGCTCCTCCTGATTGCGTCTCTGCTGACGCCGCTCAAGCGCAGAGAGCAGCAGAAAGAAGTGGAGCAGCTCTTCAAAGAGATAGGATTCGCTCACAAAGGCAGGCTTCGTTTCCGTCTCTGCTTCCCCGGAAAGCGCATGAAGTACCGTACCCGGGAAGGCGAGCGCAAGCTGGGAGCGAAGGCGCAGACTGATTTCTCCCGGGAGACTCAGAAGAACAGAGCCGCGCATGCAAGCGGGGTTCTCCCTTCCCACCGGGCTTTCCGCCACAAAGCGAAGCAGGCCGCCCTCGTTCATGAGAAGCTTATAAAACTGCAGTATCAAATCCGCGCGGGGACGCTCTTCCGTATACTTCCGGTAGAGACTTCCGCTCTCCTTATGATGTTCTTCCTCCGCAGCCCTGTCTTCTCCGCCCGCGCTCTCTGCAAAGGCATAAACCTTGCGCCCTTCCGCGAAGAGACTTTCGAGCGACTTCGCCTCTGTCGGTACTTCCTCCGCACAATCCTCAAACATCCAGCCGTAGTCCTCATCGCTCACCGCCGCATCCGGCGCCGAGAAGAGAAAGAGCTCGTGCTTTGCACCGCGCTCCGGTCTTAACTCGATTCCAAGAAAGCCCTCCGCCGAAAGCTGCGCCGAAGCCTGCAGGAAACGCCCTGCCGCCTGAGCCGCCGCCTGCCCCACGGAACGCTCGCCATCTTCCGGCAAGCGCAGCGTAAACACCGAAACCTTTTCCTGACGCCCGAATGCCTTGTCATTCCAATTCTTCATCTTTCTTGCCTCACTTTCCTGTATGCAAACATTTCTGTCTGCTTGCTGTCTCTTTGCCTTTCTCTTTGCTGTTGTTTTTACTTTGTATTTTTTGTTTCTTGGTCGCAGTCTGTTCGGATTCGCGTCTTGGCACGCTCTCTGCGCTTGCAGATCCCGGCTTGCTTCCCCGAGCGCTTGCTCCGAACAGCTGCGGATTCACTTGTCAAGGTGCCACAGGATTTGAGGCAAAACAAAAAACCGACGCCTCAACAGAGTTAAAAATGGGCATAGTAATCCTGTGTTCTATACCTACAAACTCTGTCGAGACCTCGGTCTCAACGTTTTTGATTTAAACCGTATTTTACGCGCTAAGGCAGGCGTTGTCAAGGGCAACGCAAAAATGCATGCAAGCAAAGCGTCTCGACAAGTTCATACTTTATCGAGACGGGAAGCTGCCGGCGGCAAAACTTGTACCGGTCTCCTGACCGTTGCCGCTCAGGTACTGCGCTACATTACTCTCTGTGATTTCAACAAAGCGTATGTTGTAGCATGCGTCACGATAGTATTTTTCAACTGTCTGACTCATGATCTTTGCCTGATCCGGGCCCACCCAAGCCTCAGCATTTTCATAGTAACCCCAGAAAATATCGGAGTCGTCGTATACCGTCAAATTCCCGTCACTCCCTACACCGAGCACTCGGGTAATGTTCTTCCCACGCATTCTTCCGATCACAATCCGATGTGAAGAAGGCATCAGATAATCCCAAGCCTCGATTCCATCCAGGGCATACTGATTTAAACGATCCGTGTAGTAGAAGATTCGGGAAATCGCATCGTCATATCCGCCTGTATCCAACTCCGTCAATAACTCCCACACCCCGTCGCCATTGATGTCCACGACCGCGAACTGTCCGCCGGGCAGTTTTCTGCCGTTCCAACTCCGGTCGAGGAGTATGTTTCGGTAGGCTTCTACCGCCTTCTCGTTTTGGCTCTTCTCGATCTTCTTACCGTTTTCATCCAACTGATAGCCGTCCGGGGTCGTTGCCGAGACCAGCATAACGCCGTCCGCACCGACATAGTAATCCCCGTCCACCCAACGGTTCACCGCCATGCTGCCGTCCTCGAGGAAGTAATAGTATTTTCCGTCCAGATTGCGCCAACCGTTTGCAATGACACCGTTCTCATCGAGATAGTAGAAGTTGTCACCGAGCTCCAACCAGCCCGTCATCATCTTGCCGTTCTCGGCAAAGTGATACCAGTTGCCGTCAATCTGCCGCCAGCCGACCACCGGCACCCCGGTATCGTCGTTGTAGTACCAGCCGTTGTCCTTTTGGTACCAGCTGTTCACATGATACTTTTCCGGGTCAAGTTGAATCACGTAACTAAGCTCCGCCGGCTCACCGGCCTCCCCCTTTTGATTGACCGCATAGCACTGCAGGCGATAGGTTCCGTTTCTGCGGAAGCGAAGCGGCTTCTCATAATCCTGCTCTTCCGCACTGTCGCCCTCGGGCGCTTCCAAAAGTGTATAGCGTATCGAAACGCCCTTACTCGTTAGTTCAAGCTCCACCGGATCCTCATAACTGCCGGATTCGAGCGATGCTTTGACCGTGGGATTGTAGCGTTCCAGCGCCTCTTGAATGAGCGCCGCGTCTTTCGAAGTCTTGCCGGACATCGCCTCTGCGGCGGTCTTTAAAAGCGTGACCGCATCCGCGTGCCGATTGTTTCTCTCATAAATCTCCGCGAGCGAAAGATACGCCTCTGCGCGCTTCGGCTTCATTCGGATAGCCTTCTCGTAGATCGGTATTGCTTCTTCCGTGTCTCCGAGCTGCCACTCCTGTTCGGCCGCCTGCACCGTCCGCGTATAGCGCGTGCTCTCATAGCCCGCAAAGACCGCAATGCCGAGAACCAGGCCCGCGGCGAGCACCACAGCGACCAGCTTTTGCTTTTTCATCTTTCATCCCCCTTTCAACGATGTTTCAGCCACTCAGTAGCTCAGATACTGCGCCAGCGCATAGCCCCGTCTGCCGTTATAAATGACCTCATAGAAACCGTTTTCCGCCGTGCCGACATAGCTCACCGAGGCGCCGAGCGGAATGTGGGCAAGGTCTGCGCCGCTCGTACTCGGAATGCTGCGCAGTGTAATGTACTCGCGGCAGTTCACGCAGTACATGGTGCGGTAGCCGCCGCTCGTATTGCTCGATACCGTGCTGCCCGCCGGTCTTACGAGGCGCTCCGACTCACTCGGCTGATAGGAGACGAGATAGGAAGCCAGAGAATAACCGGTCACGCCGTTGTAGATGACCTGATAGAAACCGTTTTCCGCACTTCCGAGTACCGTGACCGGTGCCCCGAAGGGAATCTGCCGCAGGGCCCGCGCCTGCGTGGACGGAGATTCACGGAGCGAAATCGACTCCGCACAGTTTGAGACAAACATAGTCTCTGAATAGTTCGCTGCGGTCGTCACAGGAGCAGTCGCCACCGGGGCTGCCGTTGTCGCGGGCACGGTCGCCGCAACGCTTGCCTGCGTCGTGAGCGCAGCCTCCGCTTCCGTCACCGCGGAAGCCAGATTCGCCATATCCGCCGCGACCGAAGCGGTATAATTGCCGCCCCGCTCGCCGCTCTCTTCGCTCTCTGCCGCACGGCTCTCTTCGCGCGTTTCCTCCTGGCTCTCCTCCGACGCGGCAACCGTCTCGGTCCGCGCCGCCGGTCGCCGCGTCGCAATGAGCGCTCCCGCGACAATGCCGCCGGACACAATGAGTGCGGATGCCAGTATCACCAAATACTTTTTGCCCGTTTCACCTGCCATTTTTCATTCCCCCTGAATCAAAAATTTACCGCACGCGCCGCAACTGTCCCTCTTTTATAAGCTTCAGGGTCATGGGCACCACGTCTCGGTTCTCACGCCAAATCTCATCCATCTGGGCGGGATTCACCGGATTTCCGCCGTGCCCCGCCTCAATCGTGAGACTCGGGATTCCCATCTTTGAGATGGCCCAGTCCTTATATCCCGCCGTATCGAGGGCTCGAAAATTGCCGTCCAAGCGATAGCCCGTGAGCTCCGAAACACGGTTCGCAAGCAGCAGGGTCATGTCTTTCAGTTCCCCTTCCTGACCGAAGTTCCAGTAAATCACCTCACCCTGCGTGTGATAGCTGAGCGTCGCGTCAAATTGAAACTGCCGCGTCAAATCCGCGAGCGCCTTCGACTCAAGCTCGCATTCCGGTGCCGTGCCCTTATAGTGATCCGCCGAGGCATGCCCCAAATGGTCGTTATAGGACTCCCAGAGCGCGTCAAAGTTTCGGTTTAAGTCAACGCCGTTGGCATTGGATTTCCACTGTCTGAGATAAGTCTCTGTGAGCGCTTTTCCGTCCTTTAAAGCAATCTGCCGCACTGTCTCCCGAACTGCTTCCGTGCGGAGTCCCTCGAGTCCCAGCTGGCTTATGCCGATGCCGTCCGGATTTGCCATCGGGATAAAGTGGATTTCCGTATTCGAGAGTAACTCCCGGACAGCGATATTCTCATAGCTTCCGTTCGTGCTTTGGTCGCTTAGGAGCTGCACCAGCTGCCGCATAACCAGCTGCGCCGTGATATACTCCCGCGCGTGAATCCCGCCGAAGACCAGTAGATGCCGCTCTGCCGCCGGGTTGCCCACACGAAAGTCATAGAGCTTGTTTCCGTCCACGGTCTGCCCGATTTCGTCCACGCGGAGCGCCGCGCCCGCATTTTTTTGCAGCGCAGCCAGGTCCCGCTGAAACTCTCCGTAGGTGTAGAGGCTACTCTGAAAGCAGAGATAATCTCCGGTCTGAATGATGCTAAGCGTTGCTTCCGCCGTTTCCGCTGTGCTCTCCGCGGTCGATGCGGGAACCGCGGATTCTGTCGCCGCTTCCGCACTGTCCGAAACCGCTGCCGTCGTTGCAGCCGCGCCGCTCTTCACGACCTTACTCTTTGCTGCGGCATTCGCCTTGCTCTCGCCCGCGCCGCAGGCCGCCGTGCCGAGTACCCCCAGCGCACAAAGCAGTAGCCAAAGCCTTCTTCTCATTTCCCCCTTACCTCCTGTCTGTTTTATTCCTCCTCATCATCGCTTCCGTTCGACTGAATGCTGTCCGGACGCAGCCAGTCGCTGTCCGGCCGCGTGAGAAGACGGCTGTTATTGTAGGCAAGATCCAGCGGCAGCACCGTCTGCCCCTGATACGCGCCGGATTGCAAAGGTTCTACCACCAGCGCAAGATCCACCTGGCTCTCCTCCGAGAGGCAGAGCGGCAGCAAGAGCGAGCAGAGATTTCTGGTCGGGAAATACACCGGGATTGCCGTTTTATAATTCCACTCAACCCGCTTTAAAGTGAGATGAATGGCCGCTTCCAGTCGGTTTTTCAAATTATTCAGCACCATGGGCGTATTCCGAATGCGCTCGCCGAGCTGCTCAAAATAGCGCTTTCTCTCGCTGTCCTTTGCATGCTTCGGATACACCTCTTCCAATTTGACACCGTCGATTTCCAACATGTTCGGCGGGCAATTCTCCTGCAAAAAGCGGAGCGGAAAGCGACCTATGCGCTCCACAATGATGTGCGTGTAATCGCAGAGCAGCTGGGTCGATGTGTCGTAGACCATGTTACGAAACTGATTTTCAAAATAGTCGGCGCGCTTCGGCAACGGATAAAAAAGTCTTGCCAAGGTTTTTCCGGACTGCTCTCCCGCGACCACAAAGTCGAGAAGATACCAGTAAGGCTGCGGCGACATGGTGTTCTTCTTAAAGAGTGCGTAGATATACTCGTACTTTTGATCCACCAGGCCCGTATTGAAGGCCGCATACTCTTCACCGGCATGCGCCGCATCCGCAACATCGCCGTATAAGATTTTGTCTTCGAACACAAGGCGCTTAAAGGTGTAGGCAAGATAATTCTTTAAAATAGGGTAATTCTCGGCATCCGCCGCATTCGCCGCGCCGTAATACCACTTTTCCGCAAGCGCCTTTTCCGCGAGTTCTTTGATTTTCAGGTTCGGGATTCTGCTCCAGTGAAAGAGCCAGGAGTCCTTACTCGGGTACTTACTCTCCGGCGTTCTGTACTCGGACATTCCCTGCCTCGGCGCAAGAGGCTTTGCGGCGGCCTTCTCTGCCTTGCCATCTCCCTCTCTTCTCTCGTTCTCCCGAAGCCGCGCATAGGCCACCCAAGCCTTACCGCTCGCTGTGGGCTCGTGCTTTAGCTCGAGAAGTTCTGGGAACTGCTCAAGGAAGGGCAATATCTTCTGAAAGCCGAGCAGTTTCACATCAATCCCGTTTCCCTTGAGTGCCTCACCGATTCCTGCTAAGTTGACCCAGCCCTCTTCATTCGAAATCGCAGCGCGAACCGCCGAACAAACCTTCGGTCTAAGCTCTGCCTTTTCTTCCGCCGAGAGCTCCGCTTGGCTCGATTCGTCGCTTCCCAAAGCTGCCACCGTTGCCTGCGCACATCCTGCGCGCCCCGCCGGAAGGGCTGTCTCCGCAGCACGAAGTCGCGCATAGGCAACCCAGGCCTTGCCGCTCGGCGAGGGCTCGTGCTTTAGTTCGAGCAGTTCCGGGAACTGCTCAAGGAAGGGCATAATCTTCTGAAAACCGAGTTGCTTCGCATCCACCCCGTTCTCTTTGAGCGGGGCACCGAGCCCCGCCAAATTGACCCAGCCCGCTTCATCGGAAACGACGACTGCGAAAACTTCGCGGAGTTTTTCTTCTAAGGCAGCCTTTTCCGCCGCAGATAGCTCCGGCCCTGCAAAAAGCTCCTTGTCTTTTGGCACATCCGCTTTCTGCACTTCCGCGTTTTCAAGCTTTTCAAAGTTTTTAAGCTGCACATAGGATTTTGCGGGAAGACCCGCCCCCGCGGAAATGCCGTCCACCATAGTCAAATATTCTCGAAACTCTCTTAAAAAATCACGCAAGGTCGCAAAGCCGTAGTCTGTATGGCAAAGTCCCGCCTCCGCAAATAACGGCGAAAGCGTCGCAATGTCCACCATATTGTCGGGCGATGCCTGCCGCTCCCGAATGATATTCCAAACCTGCGGTGCCAATTTTTCTCTTTCTTCCGGATGCATACTGTATATTCCGCCTTCCTTATAAAAAGCAGCGCGTTCCACGGTACGTTTTGCCACTTTCAAAACCCGATTTTCCGCACCAATGCTCTGCTTCTTTTCATTAAATATTCATAAATTACCATACTTCCACGGCTGTTTTTCGTCAAGTTGCAAATGCGAAATGAGCCCGAAACCAAGGGGTTTCGAGCTCTATCATTCACAAATCACAGTCCAAGCGCCGCACAAAAATGCCGCCGTCAAAGAAGATATCCTTGCCTTCCGCATCTTGGTAAAAGGATACCTTTTCTGTTCCGCAGCGTTCAAATCCGAGCGAGCGGAGCAGCCGCAGCGAGGGCGTATTCCGGAGCGCTGTCCCCGCCTCAACAAACGGAACGCCCCGGTCCCGCAGGAACCCTAACACAGCCCCCAAGCTCTCCCTCGCATAGCCCTTTCCGTGGAAATCCGAATGAAAGCAATAGCCGAGTTCATAGCCCTCTCCGCGTTCATTTAGGGAAAAGTAACCAATCACCCTGTTCTTCAGGCAAACCGCGAGAAAAATGTGGGCGTCACTCTCCGCAAACACACCAAGGCGCGCAACTCGAGATTGAACCGAGGCATCGTCCAGATCGTTCGGCCTGTCATATTGGGCGTACACGGACTTTGCCGCACCGACCCAAATTGCCTGAATATCCTTCCAATCTTCCGCTATAATCCGCCTGATGCAAAGGCGCTCAGTCTCTATCGTCTGTATCATGGAGAGAACCTTTCATTTATTATCGCAGCAGTGTTATCCCACCACCAGCTTGTTGGTCTTTCGCAAATACTTTGCGGGAATGGCGCATCCAGACGCCATGTGATGTTCATCGGCTTACTGCCCTCGTGCTTCACGTGGTTTGCGGTTCTTATAGCCGTTTCACCATCATATACTCATTCACAAACGATCCATCCCTCATGCGTATGGCATCCGGCTTTACCCCTGTAATCCGAAATCCCATTTTCTCATATAAGCCCCTTGCTCTCTTGTTACCCTCTATAAAGTCAAGTTCAATCTGACGGACATCACCACGCTCTCCTGCTACTTGAAACATCTCTTTAAACATCCTTGTTCCGATTCCGAGATTCCAGAACTCTTGCAGGAGGGCAATCGCAACGGAAGCCCTGTGACGATCTTTTTCCCCGGCACGAAAAGAAATCTGACAGCTGCCTGCAATCCTGCCGTCTACAGAGCAGATGATCATCAGTCCATTCTTATTATCACAGTTCGCCCGAAGAAAGGCTTTTTCCTGATCAAGCGTAAAACCAGCAAATTCCTCCGGAAACTTCATCAGGAAATCTGTCTCACCCGATGCTTTTATAATAAATTGAAGCATATTCTCCGCATCATCCACCGAAGGACTCCGAAGAATAGCACTACGTCCATCTTTCAGCTTGAACTCTTTTTCCTTAAAAACCACCTTTCATTTCCCCCTTTTATCCTTCCTCTATCCATGAAAAAGAACTTCTCCAAGCCCTACATCGCAGGAGTGTTATCCCACCACCAGCTTGTTGGTCTTTCGCAGGTACTTTGCAGGAATAGGCGCATCCAGACGCCAGGTGATGTTCATCGGCTTGCTGCCCTCGTGCTTTACGTAGTTCGCAGTCCCGAGGTAGGTATAGGCCGCAGCCGTATTGCTGATGCGGTCCGACTTGAATTCGCGAACAAAGAGCAGAATACGGCTGCCGCGCTCAAGAAAATAAAGTCCTATTCTGTGACCAGAAAGTTCAAATTACTGCTATAACTTAATATCCCACAGCACTTCTCACACAAAAGTTATTATCTGACTTTGCCTTCTCAAGAATATATTGAACCTTTGGGTTTTTATGATCCATATTGTTGACACGTATCACAAGAGCCGTCTTAATATCACTCGCCTCTTTGTCCATTGCTTTCGAAACTATATCCAGTACTAAATTTGAGTGGTCAGATTCTAATTCAATAAAGTTGAGTAAGCACATCAGAGCTAAAAATCTTGTTTGTTTATTTCTCGATTTTGATTCTCCTAATACATACTGCAATATTCCATCCAGATATTTGATTTTCTGCTTTTTTACAGACAAAACATGAGTTATTTCTCTTAGGCAATCTAAGTAAAGCAACTTTTCCGCCTCTTCAAGTTCATATACGAATGATACATGTCGAACCACGCTCGCATTACTTGGTACATTCACAACAACTTTAAACACATCAAGTAAACAGGCTAGTAATCTCTCTGTATATCCTTTGAGTAAGATAATCTCTCTTCCTTGGCTTATATTTTGAATATCATTTTCAACTTCACATATCATATTTCTCACAGACTGCTTTTCAGCACTGTATATCGCAATTTTTATTAATATCTTAATCGCCGAACATTTCGCCCAAAAAGACTGTTTTTCAGAACGAATCGTGTGCATTAACGTGTTACACATCTTATCAATTTCCGACTCTTTGACACTCCAGTAGTACTTTTCGAGCACGACTTCCAAAAAATCAAATATATTACTTTTTAACTTTAGGCATCTGCTATTGTACTCCAATTCCTCATTAATTGCCTTCAGCTTGTAAAGTTGCGATTCTACAACTTTTGTGGGATTCCCCTCCTCAAAAAGAATTAGATTTATCTCATAAATATCCTCATAAAATGATGTGAATTCTCGTCTTATCACTTCGTCCATATGCTCCATACCAGCCGCACAACCCTGGGTGGTCGAATTAAAGCGAATTGCTTGAACGGCATTTACCAAGTTCTGATGCTTTTTAATTTCAATGTCCTCGCAACATTCAATCAGCCACTGGATATAATCTTCTATCTCATCATTTTGTATCATAGTCGGATCTATCGAAGCAAGCATCTTGAACACATCGTCATAACAACTCACAATTTTATTTCTTCTGATTTGTTTCGCAAGTATAATCATTTCTTTAGGACTAATCCTTGCTTTAACATTGATAATCGCATTCACCCCCTCCTCGATATTTGAACGCTCAGCAATCCCCAATGGTTGTCTCTCATAAATCAATGTAAGAATATTGGCTTTAACCTTACCAAACAGTTCCTCAAAACACTCGTTACTCAAGTAATATCCAAATTTTGACAATAATAATATTTCAGATTTTAAGCGCTGCTGTTTAATTGTCAGGGAATTAATTGCTTCGCCCCATCTGTACACATCAGCTTCATCAATAGAATACATGTCTCCGCCATAATAATCGAAGTAATTATCTAATTTGTTTTTATCTCCTCTTAACAATAAAACTTCGACTGCAGAGACAAACGTACGGTGATTTGGTTTGTTTATACTCAATAGTTGTAAATACTCACCGATCTTTTCTCTCAAAATCATGATTTGAGTAATTGTCCCGTAAATGAGTGCAACGATACACAAATCTGCAATAGATTTTAACGCCGTATAATGTTCTCCTAGTCTAACTGTAAAGGGTGAGCAGTCTTTGTCCTTCATAGATTCCCCTACTAATGTTTCGTAAAATGAGGCAGCCACTCTGTCGAGTACAGGGAAATATATTGGCTCTTCACTTGAATCTATTATTTGCTGACTAAAGGTAATTCCAGAATCATCTTCAACACTACCAATTTGCATAATTGCTATATTTCTGATATCAATTGCAATATCATTTATCACCCAATTGGGTATGTTCTTTGACTCTTTTGCTTTTTGAAGAGCTCTTCGTAAGCTTGACTCACATTTTTCTATATTTCCTTTCAAGTATTGTTCAAGTGCATCTAATCTGTACTCGACTATTTTTTTCAGATTTCCTTTTGAATGAACCTCTAGTATTGCACTTTTAAATTGAGCGAAATCAGCTTTGTCAACCTTAATTTTTCCAACAATAAGTTGAAAGAGAATACCAGCTTGAATTTCTAATTTGCTTGGCGAGTCCGGAAGTTTATAATCATACACCGAGTAGTCAATAATCATAGCAAATAGATAGCCACCACCTTGAATGGTGTTCTTTATCAATGCTCCCGGAATGCTAATTATCTCTTCTTTCGAAGCCCCGGTGTCAATATCCAAATCCACGCCATAAAATAAATCCCTGCCTGAACAATACATGTGATAGATTTCAACAATATCATTTATGACAGATCTATATGCTTCTTCTGCCATTTTTGACATTAGTGCTACTTCTTTGTATTTTTCTCCCGAAGTAGAGTGCATTATTTCCCTCTGTAATTCCGTGAGTTCTTTCTCGCTTTCATTACAAAACAAAAAGATGCACTTTTTCTTTAATTCTCTAGCCCTTCGGTATTCCTTCATAGTTCCTTCTCTGGGTTTATCTTTATTATCAATCAAGAACACCACCAAATCCGACCGATCAATTTTGGTAAGATATGATACTATCACCGGAAAGGAAGATCCCGATTCTTCCTCAAATGAATACACCTCACACATTCCTGTCTCTAACAACAGAAGTCTTAACGCTTCTCTAATCAGTTTGTATTCACAATTTATATTGGAGCTTATAAACACCCGAACTTTACGTTCGATATCTCCATCTCGCATTTCAAAGTTCCTCCTCTGATTCTCCACATAGTTCGTTTTAGCGCAAAACATTTCAACTGTAGTGGTACAGTGAATTTGTAACACCTCTGCCTGATAGATTATAATGTCAGCTGAGGAGAAAAATACATGACTCGAATATCAGACGAAACCCGACGAAAAGTAGTTCGCGCGCATATTCAGGACGGACGCACGATTGCCAGCCTTGTGGCTAAGTACGACATATCCAGAGCCACTGTTTCCAACTGGGTACGCTCGTATCGCGAAGAATGACAAAACAATGATGAGGAGAAGTCTCAGTGGGAGATGATGGAAGAACTTCGTTGTCTCCGGCGTGAAAAAGCCGAATTGAAAAAGGAGAACAGCTTCTTAAAAGAGCATCAGCATTCTTCGCGAAGGGAATCGATTAGTGGCATATCGTTTTCTTGATGAGTATAAGCAGGAGCTCGGCTTGAGATGGTTTTTGAAGAGGTTGCACATTCATCCAAACGCCTATTACAACTACCTCAGAAATGAAAGTGTTGACCACTACATTTACATTACACCTTAAGAACGAGCCGCTGGCTCTTTTCGATTTTTGAATTTACACCATTATATGGGCATTACCCTTCAAACGCCTATAAATGTTATTTAAAGCATCGAGATAGTGTTTTATGGATAACAAACTCAAGCATCGAACTTTGGTTAAGTATCTTGACTGGTATTCCTTCAACACAGATTGATACTCAATTAAATTATACCGCTCATCTTGTATTCCCATATATCAGCACTATCCTGATTGCGAATCGAAGCTCAATGTCCGAAACGGTTACCGTCCCGAACATCTCATTCGCCGGACATTTCCTGTTTAAAACAATAATTCATCTACCTCGTTTTAGTCTGTACTCATTTTTTCAAAACACTCGAGCATGTACAAAGCCATCTCTTCAATGACGGGAATGGTTACCGAATTTCCGAACTGTTTGTATTGCTGTGTTCTGACCATACCCTCGGGAAAATGAAAGTGATCTTCACCTTCCTCATCTAAGAAAGCATATCCCACAAATCCTTGAAGTTTTCCCCACTCCGCCGGAGTCATCACCCGTATTCCCTCACTGTTGAGCGGAGACCTTTTTCCCGATATGACTTTCCCCGCAACACCGGCTTTCGGCTGGTAAATGAGATTGCGCTCTTTTCCGGAACCGCCTGTCGCTAAAATGGTATTTGCAATCGGATGCTCAACTCCCGGGCGGTTCACAACCATGTAGCCGAACCCGTTTCCCTTTGAACGTTCTCGGGCTTTGTGTCGTTTCAATGTTTCCAGGTACCGAGACCCGAGGTAATAACTGTCATCTACCTCTTTATCCAGAATGGCTGTCACATCTTCCGCAATGATTTTTGACCCATGTGTCGGCAACTCGTCCGTCAGCATTTTAATCGCCTCACCGTATTCCCGCTTGCTGAACGCCATAATATATGCGCGCGGACGATTCTGCGGAAGTCCGAAATATTTTGAGTTTCGAACAAACGTGTTTCTGGAGTACGAATACACTCCGTTTTCATCCGTTGTTACGCCGATAATTCTGTACCCCAACTCATCTTCAAGTGTTTTTACGATGGTTGCGATTGTTTTTCCTCTGTCGTGGGATATGAGATTTTCTACGTTTTCCAGGAATACCGCTTTCGGCTGTGTTTTTGAAATAATCTCCGCTATCGAAAAGAAAATAGTCCCTTTGGTTGTGTCTCTGAACCCCAACTGTAAACCCGCTCGACTGAAGGTCTGACACGGGAATCCGGCTAAGAGTACATCGTATTTTATATCTATGACTTTTTGCAAAAACGCTTCCGATGTCAGATCGTTTCTGGGATTATCTCCGTAGAGATGCTCATATGTCGTACATGCGGCTTCATCAATCTCCGCGGATAGTATATTTCTGAATTGCCCCGTCATCTCAAAACCGCGACGAATCCCGCCGATTCCGGCACATAAATCGATTGTCTTATAAACCATTATATTACCTGCTGTTCTACTATCTTCTCTTCCGCTACACCGTCAAGAGACAGCGTATAGCTTATGCTCTCGACTCCTTTCGGTAGAACACCTCCTATAAAGGAGCTTTCCCTCACAGCCGGGAAACCGTCATCTACCTTGTAAATTATCATGGCATGTAAGTCATAGCAGCGTTTCCTGGCCGACTTTTTTTGTTCAAGTCCGAGCGCCGCCAGCTTCTCGTTTAAATCAAACTTGCTGTATCCCAGTTCTCCGAGACCTTCAACCAGATCGTCAATACAATAACCTGATTGGGCGGATTCGAACTGACACAACACCAGCTTCAGCTTCTTTCCGTTCGGAGGATCCAGTTGAAAATGATTGCTTAAGGTTACTTGCCTTTTATTTCTTAACAGAGAAGATTTTACTTCATAATATGTGTCATCGGCATCGATGTCGTACGTGGCGCCGTTGGGGCCGTTCCAAACGGCATGTGAGCCGTTGTTAGCCAAGTACTTTAGAACCAGTAGCTCTCCCAACGCATCATAGACTCTCTCATCAACACTCTTGTTCCCGAGAAGTTCTTTCCACTGCATCCACCACGCCACAGGATTTTCGCTTACTTCGCGTCTCAGTACACCGTCTTCTCCCGGCATAATCAGTTCCGCACACAATGCTGCGAAGGGACGCCGGATGGTCTCCGAATCCGTAAGCAGCAACAGTACATTTTGAGAATCACCGCCGTTCAGCGCAATTGGGGTATTATACAGTCTCGCACCGGAAAAGCTCTCCGATACTTCGATATTTTTACCGTTCGGGATTGCAACACCGTATCCTTCGTTTGTCTTTAACGTCCACGCAGGATAGCCGTCATCGAATAACGCGGTAATTTCGGCAGCGTATCCTGTCGGAGTCGTATCCCAATTTGTCATGATTTGTTGTGCCAACATAATTCCTTACCCCTTCAGCGCACGGACTGTTGAATCAGCCGCTTTATATAACCGACCTCAGCTCCTTCGGTCAACGCCGGCTCCACGCTTCTGCAATTGACCAAATTTTGTTTCTGTATTCGATTGAATAAATCGGAGTTCTTATTTCCGACTTTGGCATACTCTTTCATCAGGCTTCGGTAAAGCGGAAGTCTGTATCCCTTTCCGGGACGTTCAATCAAATCACTGATTGTATCGGTTCCCAAACCGCATATGGCTTTGTATGTTCTGTCCTCACTCCCCTGCCATGACAGATGGATATACCACCACAAAGTCTTAAGCCATATTCTTCTGGTATGCGAATAAAAGCGTTTGGCATTCAATCTATGCCCTTCGTTTATATCCGTCTTACCGGGCTTATATCGCATGTATGTAATATCCGGAAACACAACACACGATAGATACCTCCATATATCATCATCATTTGCCGCAATGGTTGTGAAAACGGTTTTGGGATTTAACTCCTTATATAAGCGCAGTCCCACTCTGATATCTCTTTCGTAGTCGCTCACATCTTTGTATTGTTTGTATGTATCGATGATACCCTTCCGCAAGTCACTGTAGGAAGCATCAAATTCGCCTACGGAAAACAAATTCCACTGCGCCTGTCGGTCTTCAAACGCCGCAGGGGAAAGTTTATCGATTTCATCCGCAAATTCTTTGGCTTGCGCCTTTGTGAATTTCTTAAACTGTATCATATCCCTCTCCTCAGCGCAGCATAAGCTCTATATTTTGATGAATCGACTTCTGGAGCGAATCGATTGACTCGTTTCTGAGCGGAACGACACAGTTTTTATAAAAGTAAAAAATAACCTTCGATATACTCCCGGGCTCCAGATTGACATCATTAAATGTGTCTTTGAGGTAGTTCATTTCCTCCAATTTAGATATAATCATCAAATATGCCGTACTGATAATTTCCACCAACAGCTCCGAATTAACAATGCTGTCCCCGATTTTCGGACAGTAAGAATAATGAGCGTTTAGATACAAACACAGGTTTTCTTCATCAAACGAATCACGTCTGGGATCTTCCCAGTTTTTAAGTTCAATCCACCATAGCGGCTGCTGAGGATCGTTTACCTCTTTGATGGGGAATTCCATATAAGCATTTTCAAAACTTAATTCGACAGAGTCTATGCTTCCGACAGTGACCCCCGCCTCGTTTATTAAGTGCCCTTCCTCTGCCTTAACTTCTTCTGCGGCCTCTTTTATGTAAACAACCGTATCGAGAGTAAGATCCCCTTTAATTTCTCCCGGGCAAAACTCATGTCTGAATTCGTATAACTCGGCTCCCCCGTGCTTTTTCACAGGCTCCGGCATGATATAGCCCATCTGGGTTAGTGCCCGATTTGTCCAGATAATACAAATCCCGATTTCCGCATTTTCACAGGCAATTCCGTCTTTTCCCTTCAATATGCTCGGATATTGAACCTTGATTTCCCGTTCAATTCGAAGTCCGTCACTTTCTATTTTCCAGCCGTCAAGCTTATCTGTGAGACTTAGTGTGGTTTTGCCCTTTTCTTTCAGCGAATGATAAGCACCGTCACTCGAATAACCGAACGCATATTTACCGCAATTACAGCCCGCACTTTCCAACATGTCTTTTGTCACAGTCGGAAAGAAATAGAGATTATCCATGATATTGCTCCTTACGCATTCTTGATTTCCTTGACTGTGCAAACATATTTTCGATCTATAGTTCTGACCGTCATCCTTCCTCTAACCTCGGCATTGGTAATTTCATTGTAAACCGAAAATCCGGCAATGTTCTTTCTGCTCTTACTTTCCAGCAGCTTTACGCAACTGTAATCATTGTTAACTTCCGGGTTCATTTGTGTACAATCAACGGTAATCTGCAGATCTTTATCGGTATTGAGGGAATGCGTACTTATCGAATCGATACGATCGATAATGACCGGAAAGGTATCGTTTATATTGCTTTCCCAGGCGTCGGCATCCATTACTCCCGTTTCGGTTTCGATGAAAATTCCGAAAGCGGCAGATTTGCGAAGGTTTTTAAACTTCAGAACAAAGTCGATTTCCATACAATCGGATTTTATTCTCGGCGTGAGAACAAACTCCAGGTTATCCGCTTTCCCGCCGCCGGAGCCACCGCTTCCGTTCCCGCCTCCTCCGCTTGTTTTACCGTAGCCCCTTTGAGGGAGTAGGCACTTGCCGAGCTTGCTCGATAATCTGCTTGTAGTCGCCGAGACAGGAAGCTGATTCTCTTCCTTTAACCTTGAATTAACCTTTGTAATCAGCTGAGACTTCAAATTAGAAACGATGGTCAGATTTGATTTATCATCCCAATCCATATGATCGGACTTTTCGCATTTTCTCAGATACTCTCCGAACGATTTTCCCGAAAACTCACCTAAATCTCTGTCATACTTCAGCTTCAACTCGCAATTCGGAACATAAAAAGCCAAAATGAACTCGTCATCATCCTCGGGCATGATCAAGCCCTTAGCCCACTTCCCGTCGACCTTATAATCCAAGACCAAGCCCGGAGTACGAGCAAACATCACGATAGGTTCGTTTCTCGTTCTTGACTCAAACACTCTGAGATATGTATACGGCTTAATCATACTTCCGCTTGCGGACAAGCAACTTTGTTTCACTCTGATATATGCCACATGTCCCGATTGATTTCCCTCTACTTTTCGAGAGGGAACCTCAACACACTCTATCCCTTCAAATTTTTCGGACTGATATAACTTTCCCATATTTGATGCGAGCGCCGTTGTATACAATTCTTGAACAAGCTGAAAGAAAGGACGCATCGTATCGAACTTAATCGGATCCCCGTTTACTTTTACCGCAAGCCATTTTTGCCCGGAAAGCTCACGAAGATGCTTATTGAATACTTTGGGAGCATACCATTTTTCGATAGCAAGTTCTAAATACTTCTCTACGCTTTTTGACCAAGAGCACATGGCTCTTTCATCATCGGAAATTCCGCAGTCGACCGGAATAATACCGTTGAGAAGTTCTTCTTGCTCGATATACGGGATTATGATTGCCGTTCCGGTCTGTTTCGCCTTAAAACGCTTTAGCGCAAATATGTCTAAAATCCTCTGTATCTCATCCTCATCCGTAATCGGTAACAATTCTTTCTTGTTTTTGCTATCCTTCTTCCCCCACCATGCTCTGCCGATAGAATCTCGTTTAATCTCCTTTAACAGCGATTTTTTATCCGTCTCATGTTCGATTAAGCTAAAGATGAGTCTTTCTTCAAAAATACCGTTTTCGCAAATGCGAGAATAAAACAGCACCAAACCGATACCCACTCGATAGTAGACACTCTTTCCGTATCCCCAGCTTCCTCCCGCTTCACCGGAGCTTGATGCCGTTTGCTCTTTTCCGGTATCAAAAACAAGTTTAAAAAAATTGCCGTGATCCTCTCGTTCGATCTCGGATAGACTGACCTTGCCTGTTAATCCGGAGGTGCGCATATCGCGAATTTCTAAAAAGTCCGCACTATCCTTCGGATAACGTTCGTTCAAAACCTGATTCAGGCTGCTCAGCTCCGCATTGAGGGCAGACGGTCTAAATTTCCCCACGTTGAAATTAACATCAAATCGTTCATCATTAATTCCCAAAGATGCATCCGAACTGTTTTGAATTGCCTCTCTGACCAGTAAATCCAACTCGGGCAAGGTGTCGTTTTGAAGTGCCTTCAATGCGCCGCTGCCGTAGGAGACACCGTAATCCATTGTTTTAATTAATTCATCCAACACTTGAAACTCCCTCTTTGCTTTTCAGGAGAGCTTAATACGGATCGAATTGGCATGATTGCCGCCGATACCGTCTCCCGAAACTATAATACTGATTCCTATGATGTTATAATCCGCGTCCATCCGAATTCTGCGTTTTGTTTCTGTCCCGCCGTTACGCTTAATACTGTAAATGAGTAGCAACGGTGTGTCCTCGAGCCCCAATTTTGCGCGTTTGGAGACCAACTCTTTTCCGCTTTTCAGTGCTTCGTTTAGAACTTCCTTCTGTCGGTCTGTAAGTATCTCTTCTTGAATATCTGCCAGTACATCACGCCCCGATCTCAAAGACCCGATATCTATGTGCTCAACATCTCTTTTTCGTGTTCGTTCTATGTGTCCCACAGTGACACGCTCTATCGGATTCCAGGCCTCTTCTTGGCTTTCTCCGTCCATTACGGCTAAATTCCATTTTTTGTACTTACCTTCTTCGTTCATCTTCTCCATCCATTGGCAAAAGATAGGAAGATTCACACGGAGACTCGTCGAATACTCCGATATAATGTATTTCGTAAGAAAATCTTTCTTTATCCGCTCGAAATCGATTCCGCGCCAGACGTATGCTTTTGAGCGCGTCGAACGCACATAACTTGTGTCCCGGCTAACACTCTTGAGGAACTCTTCCGTTGTCTCAATATTATCTTTCAGCATCTTTCCGTTTTCAAAATCGGTTGTTTCGTAGCTATCTCCGCTGAAATCAAAATCATCGTACTCTGCTTGCTGACTTTTCTTCTTTGAGGTGATTCTGAAGTTTTTAATTTCAGGTATGTTCCTGATTCTCAATCCGAATTGAGCGGGAGAAATACCGCGTTCCATAAACCGCTCGATTTCTTCCTTCATATCCATGTCAATTTTAGATAATGCTTCGAATTTTTTCAGGACAGTGCTTGTCATCCAAATTCTTTGAAGCAGTTCGAAGCCTTTACGATAGCCAAACCATCTGGCCATCTGCATCAGCGTATCCGCTTGATTTGAATTACGTGAAAAATACGAACTCACCAAGCCCTCGATGGTAAGTCCTCGTGACAGAGTGTTTCCGCCGATAACAATAAATACAGGATCTCTGTCCATTGTTGCAAGCTGTTCATCGCTCGGATAAACAATCCGAAGCGCGGTTCCTTCTTCTGCCTCCTTATTCGCTCTGCAGTTATCAACGCAAAGATGTATTCCCTCGCCGTATCGAAGCTGCCTGTCATCGTCCAATAATATATTTTGAATCTCATTCAACATCATCGATATTTCATGCTCGATGACCGCAAAATCGGGAGACTCATCGGATACATCGTCAATGAAGCCGTAGTTCGGATTAGCTTCTCGCAAATCTTGAACCGTGACTCTTGTCTTTTCTTCTTCATATATCGATTCGCATTGCTCTAAGACTTCATTATGCCTCGTAAGCCACCCACGAATGGCCTCATATACATTGAAATGCTTTTGTTGTACCGAAGTCGTATGCAACAACATACTGATGCTCTTTTTCTTCCGATGCGGTCTAAGCCTGATAACGGCGCTGGCGCACAAAAACCAAGCCAAGGCTTGCTTCAACGACGGCGGTAAGCTTGATGTCATACCCTTATGCAGCTCCTTTAACTCTTTTTCATCCGCAGCGGAGATATTCCGAACAATACCCAGACCCGGACAGCCTTGCTCATCATTGCCGAAAATGACTTTCGCACCGAAGTACTCCGATGACTCCGGCAGGGTACAAATAAAATCTTTCGGATACAAAGATTCACCCGGAGCCTCATTCAGTACATTTGCATACGGAGTTGCCGTGTAGGCAAGGTAATTCATAGCTTGAAACTTAGCCTCCGGAACAGAACCGTCGCTCTTTCTTCCGTTGACAAGATTAACAATCAATTGATTGATCGCACATCTCTCCTGTTCTTCTTCGAGAGTAATTTCCTCCGTGTTTATGCTGGCTTGATCCGCCTCGTCATCGATTACGACAATACGAAGTTTTTGCGTTATCTTTTTATCTTCATACAACCAGTCTATCAGGTTCTCAAGTCTTCGCTTGTTTTTTAGGCAAACCGTTAAATATCGCTTCGAAAAAGACCTTTTTCCCAGCGCATTCAAATTGAGCGTCTCCGGCCGTAGTTTTTTGTCTTCTCCGGTAAAATCCAGCACCTGCCAGCGAATGCCTTCGCTATCGCACAAATCTTTTTTAAATCTGTCACGTGTCTGCTTTCTCAGATTATCGATTGTTCCGGATAAAACGATAAAAAAGTTCCATTCACTGTCGGCCGCCATACTGACCAATCCCGCCATATTTGCGGTTTTACCGGATTGCACGCTTCCCGTAACCAGCCCTTTTACCGCACCAAAGTCCACCGTGTTGTTTTTCAAATGATTCATAATCCATTGGCAGCTTCTTTCGATATTGATAACGGATGCCGGCCCCATCATATCCCCAAGAGACTCTTTATACTGCTCCCATGTGGAGGAAACACCGCTCGGAATCGGGAATTCGTTGTAGGAACCGTTTTCATCGATACCGATGATTTTTTGTGTTTGGCTGATAACTACCGACGGGTGGCTCTTCTTATACTCTCTGACATGGTTTTTCCACCAATCAGGACTCAACTCCTCCGGCCACATCTCCTCATTCACAAGTTCTTTCAATGCATCCTCAAAGTCCTCTTCCGGTACACACAGAGTCTCTATCTCTTCCCAGGTCTTCTTTTGATCCAGTTGTTGGCTTATCCATTTGTCAAATTCTCTTATAACTCTACTCGTAAACTCCATACTATCTCCCCGCCAATGTTCTTTCGATGATGTCCGCGCAACCCGCTGTATTCTTTTTAATTTGCCTTCCCCAGAACCTCAGAACAATCCAGCCCTCTGCTTCGAGCATCTCGGAAACTTCTCGATCTCTTTTTATGTTGCGCTCGATTTTAGGCACCCAAAACTCACGTCGACTCTTAATTTCAAGATTACGATGCTCCCAGTCATAGCCGTGCCAAAATTCGCTGTCGCAAAACACCGCTACTTTCTTCCCCTTGAATACGATATCAGGCTTTCCCGTAATCGTTTTGACATTCTTACGGTATCTGAGTCCCCTTCTCCAAAGTTCTTTGCGTAGTGTAATTTCAATCTCGGAATCTTTGTTTTTCACTTGACGCATATTGAAACTGATTTGTTCTTTTGTCTTTACCATGCTAACAATACCTCAAAACACACACGCCGGAGCTCTGAAAATCACTTCTAGACACCGTACCCACGGATGATTCGGAGCATGCTGCTTTATATCACTCTGAATACACGCAAACGATAGAGCAGGCTTCCGAGGTAAACTGTCATGATTTGAATCGCCTACCATGATTTTGCTTTCGTGTTCCTACTGTCTTAAGCAAATATTAAATTCATTATACCACTTTGTAAGAATTTACGTCTTATTTCCCGAATATCCAATAAGAATTTCGTGCGTTCGATTTCTAAAGTTGATGTATTTGCACGAAGTTGTGCTTGCGGAGCTCCGCTTGACTACCTAAGTGTGGTTCTGTTTTCCCCCCCTTTCTGCAAAAGCGTAGACTCACAATCTCATATCTTTGTTCACTTCCTTGATACGTTGTTTTCTTGAGCCGTCCCGTTGAGTATGACGCCAAAAGTGCCCGACACAAACATGCCGGGCACAGTTATTCGTCGTTCGATGGCGCACAAACTTCAAAGAAATACTCTTGAAGTCCGGTAAAGCTTATACTGACGTATCACAGAAGATCTCTATCCTATTGCAGAGCTCTTTACCGAAAAGTACCGTTGGGATTTTAATATCACGTTTTTACTCGTTTTCGGACGTCCTTGATATTCTCGAAAAAAACATGTACCCGTTCTGTTTTATCTTCACCCGGAAATATCAAGCTCTTCTCCCACCTTCTTGAATAATCGCGCACTCCAAAACTGCATTCCAAGTTCATCTAAGTAAAAATGTAAAATCGCCTTGCTGTTCTTACTCGCCGTACTGAGCACGATAAATTGCACGTCCTTTTTGATTATATCTTCCGCAAAGCGAAACAGCGCTTCGCCGATTCCCTGCGAGCGCTTTTCCGGAACAACATACAACTCCTCAACTTCAAAGTACAGGGTTCCCTCCGGCATGATAGATTTCATGTTCTTCGCAGGCTCAATCTTGCCGAGCAGGTACGCTTCAATTCCGTCTTCATCCTCCGCGAGGAAAATCCGCTTTCCCTCGATGTCCGCTTCCGTATTCGGATAATAGCCGTAGCAACTCTGTTCCGCCGCCCACTGCGCGGACAGCTGTATTAGTTTTTCAAGAATCTCAGGGGATTGCTCTGCCTCATATTGTTTCATATTCATCCTTTCAGACAACTGTCACATGTTTATCAAAAGCAAATCTTTCAATCCACAGGCAAGGTTTGTCCATGCGTTTCCAACTATACTCATTCTTCCGTACTTACGGAAACAACACAGGGGGCAAAGGGTGCTCTTCTTTGTATTTCTTTTCGATTCACCTTACTTCCTGCATAGACTTCCGTCAAGTTAGAACACGAAAGATGCCGGTATGCCCGCAGCATTCTAAAAAAAGGAAAAGGCAGCCCTTTATCGGACTGCCCTGCTCCCCCGGATTATTTCCGGCGCAGAATATATAAATCCATGAATTTTAAATCTTCGCCCACTGGGAGCGGCGCAAGCTGCGCCTGCAAATAGCTCTCTTTATCGCGTACCGAGGCACTGAAAATATAATTGTAGCCGAGATCAAATAGATATGCGGGGCAAAGCTCGTTGCTCGGGCCGTAAATACCGCGTACCTCTGCCTTCTCACAGCAGGCCAGGATATCCCGATAACTGTCATTGACGATCGTGCATCCCGTCATAATAACCATATCCAGAGTCTTTAGCACCTCCGCATAGTCGATGGCGCTCTTCCCGAGATGCCAGTGAATCCCCTCCGGATAGACTTTCATGCCCTCTCTCCCGATGCGGTAATTCAAAAGTCCTTTCTCCGGTCGCAAATCAAAGGCATGAAACTCCTCGCATTTTCCGAGGAAAAACTGATTGTAAAGTCCGTAACCTATAATGCCGACTTTCTTGCCCGCAACCTCATAGGGAAACTGCAATCCCGGCTCACGCACAATTCCCTGCTCTGAGAGACGCTCTGCGGTGTTGAAGGGCTTACTCATCAAATTCAACAGTGCGACAAGCGGCTCTCGAAGTGTTTCATCTCCCGACTCCAAAAACGATTCGATCACCAAATCGACCGGCTTTCCGAGCTCTTTTGACAATACCGCCTGATACGCCTCCGGGCTCTTCTCCTTACCCACGCGCAAACACTGCGATACCCTGCCACTCGTATCGGCACACATGAACCAGCGGTACTCAAGGATAAACTCATCCAAAACCGGCATTTCTTCCCGCTCTGTTTCGTAGAGCTTTCCGAGCCGTTCATAAACTTCTCTTAAATCATTGTTCATCGTATCACCTCATTCACAATAAGCTTCACCGCAAATCATGCCGCACTGTTTTCCGGGGCAAAACCTAACCGGAATTTCAATGCCCTGTCTGCGTCAACAAATAACCAGTTAAATAGAACTAATTATAGTTTATCGCATTGCGTTGCATCTTTCCACCGGAAAATCAGTGCGCATCGATAAAAGTTACCGCATCAAAAAGACAGCCCCTCACTTTCGTAAGAGGCTGTCTCGAATGCAACGTAATCCCTTTTCCGGGTGCTTAGGCCTGCACTTTCTTTTCGGGCCACGCCTTCCTGAGCGCGATATAAGAAATCAAAAAGTTTGCAAACCACCCGGCCGGAACCGCAAGCCAGACAAACGCGATACCAAAGCGCGGCGCAAAGAGCAGCGCAACCGCGAGGCGAATCGCGAGATTCACCAGATTCGCGATGAGGAACGGACACATCTTGCCGAGTCCGCGAAGCACGCCGTCCGTCGCCATTTTAATTCCCATGAAAAGAAAGAAATAGCCGAGCCATTTCATGTATTCTCCGGACACCCGATAAGCGAGTTCCGTTCCGTCCTTTCCGAGAAACAGCGCGGAAATGCGTGTGTGCAAGCTTTCAATGATCAGAAACGCAAGTAAAGCAAAACATGCATCCAACAGCAGTGCGGCACGATACCCTTTCCGAATCCGCTCCGTCTTCTTGGCACCGAGGTTCTGGGAGACAAAGGGCGATACCGCATTGCCGATGGAAACAAAGATCAACGAGAAGACATTCTCTACCCGCATGGTAGCCGCATACCCTGCGAGTGCCTGGGTTCCGAAGGGATTCACAACCGCCTGAACAATCATCATCCCGACAGAAACGGTGGACTGCTGGAGTACAGACGGGACCGCAATCCGCAGCATGGACTGTAATTCCTGCCTGTCAAAGCGACGAAAACTTCCCTGATAGCGCTTCATCCGCTTCAAAAAAATAAGAAGCGATAACACTGCGGAAATGCCCTGTGCAATCAATGTCGCAAGCGCTGCGCCGAACACGCCGAGTCCCAGTCCCGCCACCATCCGGTAATCCAACCCTATATTGAAAACCGAGGAAAAAATCAAAAGTCCCAGCGGAATCTTGGATTCGCCTATGGACGTGAACATGCTCGAGAGAATATTGTACATGAACAAAAACGGAAAACCGACAAAATAGACACGAAGATACAACACCGCCGTGTCCAGGATATCATCCGGCGTCTGTAAGAGGCGCAGCATCCGCCGCGAAAAGCAAAAGCCGATGACGCCGAGGCATATGCTGAGCAGCAAAAAACTGATGAGCGAAGTCGACACGATGGTCTTCATCTTGTCGTATTCTTTGGCGCCGAAACAGCGACTCACAAGCACGCCCGCACCGACGCCCGCACCGAGGGCAACACAGATAAAGACATTCGTGAGCGCCGCACAGGCACCGACCGCAGCGAGGGCAGAGGAACCCACAAACTGACCGACAATGATGGAGTCAGCCATGTTGTAGACCTGTTGAAAGAAGCTGCCGAGTATCAGCGGCATCGCAAAAACGGTCAGCGCCTTGAGCGGCGCATCTGTGATCAAATATTCATCTTTTGACATTCAGTCATCCCCGCAGTCTGAGCATCATCCTTCCTTAAGTCACATTCTTCTTAGAATTATAACATAAAAAGAGACCCTCCCCTACCTCTCGCCACCCTGCGAACGTGTAGATCGGAAAGTCTCTTATTTCTGATTGGCTGCGGCGGTAAAGCGTATCTTTCCGCGCTGCGCTATGTTTTTTTGATGTATCACACGGCGTATCGCCTGCTTCGCGATTCCGTGCCCTATGAAGACCGCGACGGCATTTTGATCTGTCTCTTCCGCGGACTCGGTATCTTCGAGACGCACGCTGTAGCGTCCGTCCGCAACGTCAAAGCGAAGCGTACAAGCCCCGGCCGGAATCAGCCCTTTGGCACGAATGATATTTCCGTAGTGCCCGCGTATCAGCGCTTCCAGAAACAGTAGAAACGGTTCCGGGACGTCTACATAGGCTTTCTCCATCGAAAACGTATCCGGTAATTGCGTTTCCGTTTGCGGAGTCGAGCTTCCGACCTCCGATTTCGGCTCGCTTACATCGGCCGCGCCGGTCAACAGTTTCTCCCACCACGCTTCTTCCGCATCCTTATAATGTGTCGGACATATCTCGGCACTCGGATTAATCTTCCGCAATTCGCCGATTAAATGCCGCACTTCTTCCGCGGACGCCTGCTCCATCTTGGTAATCGCAAGATACGAGGCATTGCGAATCTGATCCAGGTAGAGTTCCGTATATTCGGCGCGATAGCGCTGAAAACTGAGGCCGTCCACCAGAGTCAGCGGCTTTAAAAGCTGAATGCGCTCATAGGTGATGCGATTCAGGTTCTCTAGGACATTGGACAGCATGCCAACGCCGGTCGGCTCAATCACGAGATAATCGGGATCCACCGTGTTCGCAATTGTCAATACAGAGGCAGTAAAGTCGCCCTTCATCGAACAGCAGATACAGCCCTCTGCCATTTCCCAGATATTGACTTGTCCCGTCTCCGCACCGTTCTTTAACACGGCCCCATCCACACCGACGGATCCGTATTCGTTCTCAAATACGGCAATTTCCCCGGCGTTGCGCCGGACAAGTTCCCGAATAAAGGTAGTCTTACCGGCGCCGAGGAAACCCGATATCACGAGTATTTTCATGAATCCAAACGGTCTTTAGTCAGCCAGCTTCACAACAGGCTTAATCAGCTCCGCCGGCTTGTCGCGCATCAGGAACAGCGCCTCTTCCATGTGCTCCCAGCCGTCAAAAACGTGGGTGCTGAGCGGGCTCACATCCAGCTTACCTGCCGCAACCAGTGCACCCAGTTTCTCCATGCGGAGACGTCCGCCCGGCATCAGACCGCCGTTAATCATCTTATGTCCCATGCCCACGCCCCATTCGGTGCGCGGAATCTCGATGGAATCGCCGGAGCCGAGATAGTTCACGTTACCGATCTTGCCGCCCGGCTTCAGGCACTTGACTGCCTCCGCGAAGGTCTCGACACCGCCGCCTGCGATAACAATCTTATCAACGCCCTTGCCGTTGGTCATATCCAGCACCTGCTCGTAAATCGGGCCCTGCTTATAGCTGATGAAATCGGTTGCGCCGTAGCCCTTTGCAGCCTCAACGCATACCGGACGAGTGCCGACCGCAAGGATTCTGGACGCACCGCGCATGTTCGCACCCGCAACCGACATCAAACCGACCGGACCTATGCCGATGACAAGAACCGTATCACCGAACTGAACATCCGCGAGCTCAACACCGTGGAATCCGGTCGGAACCATGTCCGAAAGCATGCAGGCATCCACCGTGTTGATGTTGTCCGGGAGCTTCGCAAGGTTTCCGTCCGCATCGTTCACGTGGAAGAACTCGGAGAAAACACCGTCTTTAAAGTTGGAGAACTTCCAGCCCGCCAGCATACCGCCGGAGTGCATGGAATAACCCGCCTGTGCCTCCAAAGAGTTCCAGTCCGGGGTGATTGCCGGAACCAGAACACGGTCGCCCGGCTTAAAGTCCTTGACAAGGGAGCCTACCTCGACCACTTCCGCGCAACCCTCGTGACCGAGAATCATGTTGTGACGGTCGCCGATCGCACCCTCCCAAAGCGTATGAACGTCCGAGGTACAAACCGCAACTGCCAAGGGGCGGCAGATGGCATCCATAGGCCCACACTGGGGACGATCCTTCTCAATCCAGCCGGACTCTCCGATTTTGAGCATTGCGTAACCCTTCATTCAATACCTCCTTCTAAACTGTGTTTGTTTTTTTACTGTATGCCGGTGGCTTACAGCGGTTAACTCTGTTAAATAATTCACTTTTGCTAAGACAAACATAGCATGTGGACGCAAATTCGTCCACGAGTATTTCATTAAAATCGCTGAATTTATGTTCTAAATTTCGTGCATTATTCAGGCAGTATTTACAGTTCGTCCTCTGAATTACATTTGATTGCCGTGCAAGACCACGAAGCCTTGCACGGCTCCCGGTTTCTGTCACACCTCACAGCTACATTCTTTAAGGCGTCGAGCTAGCGACTGTGATATGACTTCCACGCCCCGTAACACGAATGAAAAAGCAGCCCGCCACGTTTTGGTCGGGCTGCTGCGTTCGTGTCTCAAAGAGGCATCCATTTCACAATCAAAAACAGTAGAAGCACGAGAAGGGGGTATCCCACATAGAAAAATATCTCCATGTTCCGGCCGCGTTCTCCGTTATAAAGCGCAATCGGAACGGCTGCGAGACCGATGATACCTTCTGCCGGTTCCGAAAAAATTGCAAGCAGAGCTCCGATGCACAGAAATACGCCAAACAGTATCCGCCCGCGATGCGGAAAGATATAATACATCAGCCCGATCAAAACCAGAACCGGCCACTATTCACCAAGATGAGACTGGGAATCAGCGAGAATAAGCCGGCAATCAGCCACAAGTAGATATTTGCCCGAGTGGTTTCAGCCTCTCCCCCGATTGCCAACAAAATAAAAATTCAGATTGAGCAGCGGGATGACCGCCAGCAACAATGCCCGAACTACCCGCTTCGCCGACCCGAGTCGTAGACCCTCCCGCAGATTCTCCCAGGCAAGGATGTAAATTCCCAAAACGAACACGGTTCCAAAATTCTTCCAGGTTGACCAAGTGAAGCTGTTCTATACCGACCGTATACTTCCGGTCATCCCTAATCGGTTCACCGTCCAAGCTCATTTCCAAGAATGTGCGCATGGCTCTGCCATAGACGACCCGCATCCCTCTTGAAAACCGATGAAACTCACAGTGCGCTCCCTCCCAGACCTCGTCTCGGAAAACAAAGCGCAACATTCGGCAAAGCTGAGCACCGCTCAGCACAATCATGAACAGTGGGCTGTCATAGGGGTAGCATTTTGTTAAATCGGAAATACTCCGTTCTTGTCCGCTGCTACTTGGACGTCCTCCCCGGGAGAATAAAGCGCGTCTCCATCGGGCTTGCCTCCCGCAGAAGAAGAGCACCATTCTTGCCGCTGACTTCAATCGCGAAACGATGCAGCTTGCCGCTTTGATCCTTATAGGAGAAACCGTAAGCGGGCAGATCTCCGGAAAAGTTGAGCTGTACTGCCACGGGAGTTTCCGGAGTCATGACGGAGGGCAGGCTGTCTCTCTCCTCATCCGGCACCACCGGCGTGTCTTTGAAAATGACTGCCCCTGTCTCTGTGTAATCCTCTACCGACAGATACAACAGGGTGAAATCAGTCACCGGACTGTCGGTAGTCAATAGGATACAGCAGGCATCCTGACTGTCATACAGGGTGACCCAGTGATACTCTTCCTCGCCCACCTGCGTCAGATATCTCACTGACACAGGGGGCTCTGCCATCTCAGCCCAATATGTGCCACTCGCTGCAAACGGAATGAGGGGAAGCGGGGTTCCCAAGGTATCCAACTTCCAGAACTCCTCGTCTGTCATGTCTGACAGTTCCGATTGTGCGGGGTCCCAGCTCCCCGTTTTGTTGGAATAGACCAACGCATCACCGGCGCTGTTGAGACAAGTAAAGAAGAAACTCTCACAGCTCAGCTCCCTTCCGTCTTCACTGAGGACAAACACACCCTGAGCGGCTTCCGGCGCACTGTTGCTTCCGAAGTATTGGAAGCGCCCCCTGCCCATGTAGACATAGTCACTGCGAGATCTTCCCACAAATACAAGCTTGGGCTCGCCGTTCACCAGCGTGTAGAGGGCATTGATCGGGCCGCTGCGCTGCCCGATTGCAAGCTCGGGGATCCCGTCACCGCTCAAATCTTCCACCAAATATCCCATCTCATAAGCGGCATTCTCTCCTAAAATCCGAGCAGCCTCCAGAACACTACTCTCTTCGTCTTTCTCGCTGTCCTGACCGAGCGGATCGGATACCAGCTTGCGGTACCGCTCCACCAGTTCTCCATAGATGAGCTCCGGATCGGCAGTCCGCTCTGCTGTCCCAGAGGCGCTGAGGGCAGGAGCGGTGGTCTGATTTGATGCTTCAACGTGAGTAGAGTTGGAAGCGGCGGTTTGTGCTGAGGATTGCTGACCGCCGCAGGCCGTCAGAGCTACCAGCAAAAGACCACTCAAAAATTGTGCGACATATCGTTTCATCTAGTTACCTCCTCAGTTTGTTAAAAATGGGTCATAGGAAAAAATCTCATACAGTCTTATTAAATTTACGATTCAGCTTTATGAATTACCAAATTCGATTCCGTGCGTACCTGAATGGTTTTGTGAGCGGACACAACTTTCGTCAGTAGGCTTAAAGAAGCCTGCGTCAACGGCAGTTCCATTTGAAGGCTTACGCGCTTGGCAACAACACATCATTGAAATATCAAAGACATTAGGACATTCAACCTGTTCCACTACCATGAACATTTATGCTCATAGCTTTGAGGAACAGCAAGAGGAAGTAGCAACAAAGGTAAATGAGTTCTTGCGATTGAACGCATAAATAAATGAGAGCCAGAGGACAAAATCCAAAGGCTCTCATTTAGTCATCATTCATCTTTCAATTCCATGTGGTCAAGGGCATATTGCAAAGCCATGCTGATTAGTTCATTACGAGAACGATTCGTTTTAGCTGCTAAATCGTTATATTCCTCTTGCAAGGCTCTATCTATGCGTATCGTCATGGTGACAGATTTATCTTCTTTAGGTGTTACGATAAATTTCTCCATAATGCAATTCCTCCATTGATTTTAGTTACATTATAGAGTTGACAACAGGCACAAAACTATGACACGATATTGATTTATATTTATAATTCATATTTACATTGAATTATTACATCACATCTATTAAAATGTAAGAGCAGAGTTTATAGAACTCTTACAGTCCATATAGATGAGGTGATGAAATATGCAACCAATTTTTACAATGCAATATGGAGAGTTTGCGGTCGCAGATTATCTATCAAAGAAAATAAAAGGCGTTTCAGTATTTATCCCTGCGTCAGCACAGGAAAAAGGAATTGATTTGTTATTATATCGACATGACCATGGTGTCAATAAATCCAATGCTATTCAAGTGAAAATGTCGAGAACTTATTACAACGAAAAGAAAGACTCTGGTTTTCCATATTATCTATGGTTTAACCGTTTCCTAATTCAGCCTAATGCAAGTTGGTATATTTTAGTTGGTATATACGCGAAACGCCCCGACAATGCCGAAAAAGCAAAGGCCTATAGTCCTTTTTGGGATACGATTATGTTAGCATTTACAAATAAGGAGATGTCCTTGTTTATGTCAGAAGTCAAACAAAAAATGGATCCGACAAAAGATGATAAAATGTTTGGGTTCGGATTTGATGATACTAAAACAATCCACCAAACGAGGGGCTATACCGAACTTCGTGATATGAGTAATTACCTTATAGAAAATAGATTAGAAGAAATCAGAAATTCCTTTACATAAAAGGTGTGATTAAATGATGACATATACAACATTAACTGGTTATCTATCCGCTATTGAAAATGATAATTTTGGAGAATGGATAATTGACAGAAAAAATAAAGGTACTTTAGAGAATCCTATTCAAATGCCTTACGTAACCTATTCAAATATGGTAGACCATTTCATAGAAGATGTTTATGACTTTGTTTCTAAGCACCCAGAATACGAATTAAACCGTTATCACGATATTTTAGAAACAAATAACATTAAATGGGAAAAGGAATCCATGCAAAATACGGATGTATCTTCATTGGATGGGAAATGTGTTGTTGCATTGCTTGTGGGAACTGTTCGGGCAGAACGATTTTGCGATGGTGTACTACTCTCATTTTTCAAAAGTGGTGTAATAAAAAAATGGCTTTTAAGACTGAAAGAAATAGATGAAGAATAATAAAAAGAGTCTTGACTAACAAATGGTCAAGACTCTTTTTATACTATTGAGATACTAAACTTATGGCGAGTTATGGAGAGATAGTATGAAATATGGAAAGTAGAAATCCTCAAAATGTAATACGGGTAACACTTTGGGAGAGCTACGGAAAAATAGGGAAGGTGTTAGTTAATCTTTAGCCGACTTGTTTTTCCGGAACCATTATTTCCGTCAAGAACAATGCGCTCTCCCTGTTTTACTTCAAAAGAGATCGGTTGGCAGACTTCTTTACCGTCGAAAATCGGTACAACATCAGAAAAAGTCACCAAGGTATCCGCAAAATAGAAAAGAGGATTGATTTTCAAAGTTTCAACTGTTTCCGAGTTTTTAAGAAGTCTCGACTTTTCTTCAATTGCCCGCTGCTGTCGTACTTCAATCGACTTTGAGCGCTTCATCATTTTGCGGACTTGTGACCGATATATCCCCGATCAACCGGACCGTTTCCATATTTTGACACTTCAATCCGCTCTGACCAAACCGAAGTTCTTTGAGCAGCCTTTTGCATCGCATCAATGTTTTTTTCAATTTTACATTTTGATTGCGTTCAAATTCCTGTTGGCGCTGAAAGTTAGCAAACCAAGTAGAAAAATTTCCGCTTTGCACTTCAATGTTTGATCGGTTAATGGATAAAATATGGTCAACGCATCCATCTAAAAAGCAACGATCATGAGAGGCTAAAATAAATCCCTTTTTCCGTTTCAAGTAGTCCGAAACAATTCCTCTGGCTTTCATATCTAAATGATTTGTCGGTTCATCAATCAGCAAAAAGTGTCCGCTGTTCAGAAATAGCGCTGCAAGCAGCACCTTGGTCTGCTCGCCATTGGAAAGCGTAACAAAAGGCCTCCAAAGCACATCTTCACGGACTTCCAGATAAGATAATTCTCTCAACAGCTCCCATTCTTCCGCAAACCGGCAAACTTCCGAGAGAATATCCGTGGTTAATCTATTTTTGTCGCTAACAGCATGTGGAAAATAATCAAATTGCACAGAGGCTTGTATTTTCCCGCGGTATTCATACTTTCCAAGTAGGAGATTTAGAAAAGTTGTTTTTCCTCTGCCGTTTCTTCCAATAAACCCAAGCTTCCAATCTGTATCAATTTGAAAATCTACATTTTCAAAAATAGTATCATAACTGCTCGGATAGGAAAAACTAAGATTCTCGACTCGAATCATTGACATATTGTATTTCTCCTTTATTCCGTGGGTGAAGACATAAAATAAGAGCTGCAAGAAAGTTAATTCTTGCAGCTCGGCATAGCATAACAGTGTCACTCTCATTAAGAGTGATACAACTATAATATATCGAGTGAATAGACTTCTAACTTTCTTGCAATGGGTACAACGATACAAAAAAGTTACTCATCTCTTCAATTCACCTCCAATATTTACTTTATAGTATAATAAGCACACGAATAAGTCAAGCAGAAGGGCAAAGTAGACAGAAAAATCTTTATATATCAAAGATTTGAAGCCCTTTTTACTGACTCTGTTTGTCCTATAACTCAAAAATGGCCAAATCAGAACAAATTACGACAAACTGTTTTGGGCATGAAAAAACCCCGGAAGCCGCATGCTTCCGGGGTTTTCGTGCATTTTGAAGTCTCGATTATCTCTTGGAGAACTGCGGTGCGCAGCGAGCTGCCTTCAAGCTTGTCTTGCCCAGCATCTCCTGCATCTGGGCAAGCGGCAGTTCTAAAGCCTGAGCATATGCCATTCCTCCAACTCGCTCCAACTGTATGGATTACATATTTTCTGAGCAAGTGGTATCCCTTTGTGATTTTTGCGTTGCCATCTATTTAAAGTGTCTCATACATTACCTTCAATTCTTCCAGAATCTTCTCCTTTGTTCTGCCAACCACTCCCAGTTGCTTAATATCTACGTTTTCATTTTTCATACGATGGACAAACTCTTGAATATCGGCATAAACTCCTTGGGGAGCCGCTATCTTGGCGGCGGGATTAATCAACTCCGTCAGACGGAAAACATCATTCTTATGTTTCCTAATACTCTTGCTATCAACGTGGTCTCCTGCGGCCTTACTATCTGTCAAATCCATCCATGCTTTTGCCTTAAATGGGATCAAATATGCCGCATCCAAGACAGTCACTCCATCAACAACGACTTTCCCCTGCTTCAAAAATTCGTAGTAGTCATTGTCTAAAAGAATAGCAGACAGACTTGAAATATCATCGTCCATCGGTAACGGCGTCAGCACTGCATCTTCCGGAAGCTGAATGGCATCCGGCTTTCGTGTAAATAGTTCAATCATTGCCGGATACTGATTTGAGATTGGATGACTAAAACGATAGAACTGCGGCACGCCCAAACTTTTATTGCAATGTTCATATCCGGCCTGTTTTATATATTCCCAAAATTTCTTCCCGAAATTCGCATCAACTGCTTCTATAATCAGAACAAGATCAATGTCCTTAGTTGCTCGAAAATCCAGTCCTTCCTCCATCATCAAGATGTCACACGCCGTTCCTCCAATGATGGCATATTGTTCTTCATTGCCCTTGAACCATTCCTTAAAGCTATTAATCCCTGTAACCATCTATCTTCCTCCACAGTTCATTCAGCATTTCTTCTATTGCTTCTTCAACCCGCTCATCTTCATCTTCTCTCAATGCCAATGCCAAAGAAAGCTCGTCTACAGTATCTCGTGTGGACAATTTTCGCGGATTGTATCTCCACATCTCTACGGCCACCTGTTCCTGCGAATTCTGCAAGCTATTGGTCATAACATCTTTCCATTGCGAGATTCTTTCTGCTGCATAACATCTGACATTCGGTGCGTTCAGCATGGAATACTCTGCCAATGCCGAATATCCGCTTTCCGGCAAATCTGCTCCCACGTATTTTTGCGGAATATAAACCGTTCGTTTTACTGGGTTCAGTAACTTATCTCCTGCTTTTTGGAACAGTGTTTTCGAAGAATCCTCAGATTGCATGATTCTCTGCACACCGACTTTCCTAATGTGCAACAGTCCCATTTCTTCAAGCTGTCTCGATGCCCTTGATATAGAAGTGGGTGTCAGTTCCAAGTCCTTCGCAGCTTGACTTGTAGATAGGTCCTGCGCGCCTCCATAAATGAAATGCAGTAGAAGCATCTGCGCCGATGGGAGTATTTCTTCCCGTGGTATTCTTTCTGCGCTGCACCGTTCCTGTAAATACATTGCCATAAAGGGCAAATAAATTTGCTTTCCGTCTACAATAAATGGAATCTTCTCACGAATCAGATATTCTTTCCGTCGAAAGCTAAGTTCTTTTAGCACCAGCACAACTGGTAAGTTCTCACTTTTCTGTATCCGAGCAATATGCTTTTTCAGCACTTCAATCTGCTCCAGCTCTGTCTTTGGATAAAGAAAAATCATCTTCTGCTCATCCATAGACACCAACTGTAAGCGATACCTTGTAGCTATAAAATTCGGCAAATGCTTAAACTCTACGTCCTCATAGTTAACCTTGACACCAAGAACTTTATCGAGATATTCCATGTCATCACCTGTATTCTTAATTCTTTTTCTGTATTATAACTCTTTTTAAGTTAAGATACAATATTTAAGTTAATATCAGTCGCAAGCAACCTCCATCAAAACCGAGCAGTCAGGACAGAATTTCGGGCATGAAAAAACCCCGGAAGCATGTGGCTTCCGGGGTTTTCGTGTATTTTGAAGTCTCGATTATCTCTTGGAGAACTGCGGCGCACGACGAGCTGCCTTCAAGCCGTACTTCTTTCTCTCCTTCATTCTCGGGTCTCTCGTGAGGAAGCCCGCCTTCTTCAGAACCGGACGATAGTCCTGATCTGCCTCAAGCAGTGCTCTCGAGATGCCGTGACGGATAGCGCCTGCCTGGCCTGCCATACCGCCGCCGAGAACGTTGACACATACGTCAAACTTCTCGTTGGTCTCGGTCGCAACGAGCGGCTGACGAACCGTCATTCTCAAAACCTCAAGGCCAAGATAGTCCTCGATGTCTCTCTTGTTGATCGTAATCTTACCAGTTCCTGGCACCAGATAGACTCTGGCAACAGAAGTTTTTCTTCTTCCGGTTCCGTAATATCTCTCACTTGCCATTTTCTACACGCTCCTCTCAGCCTTTGATGGTCAGAACTTCCGGCTTCTGTGCCTGGTGGTTGTGATTCTCTCCTGCATAGACATGCAACTTCTTGTACATCTGCTCGCCAAGGGGGCCCTTCGGGAGCATGCCCTTAACTGCCTTCTCAATCACCTTCTCCGGCTTCTTCGCCATCATCTCGCGAAGCGTAGTCTCCTTCATGCCGCCGACATAGAGGGAGTGGGAGTAGTAAACCTTCTGCTCCATCTTCTTGCCGCTCACCGCAATCTTGTCTGCATTGATGACAATGACATAGTCGCCGCAGTCAACATGCGGGGTGAAAATCGGCTTGTTCTTGCCTCTCAGCACTGCAGCAACCTCCGAAGCGAGACGTCCGAGGGTGGCTCCATCCGCATCGACCACATACCATTTTCTCTCAACGGTATCCGGATTCGCCATAAAACTCTTCATGATTATCCTCCTAGTGGACACGGGAGCAAAGATCCGTGTCTCCTGCCTGATTATACGTGAAGTGCCCATAGCCTACTTCTCCGGGGCTGGTAAAAGCTTAGCCTAGGCGTCACAGCTCTATATTATAGAGACTTGTCCCCCCTCTGTCAATGCAGAAGGCGCTTTTTTCCTGCATTCTTTTAGGTCCAAAGCGACATAGGGAAAGGCTTCCCGGGTCGCGGGATCCGCATTCTCTTCGATTCGGTAAAAGCCGAATTCCCGCCCCGAAAAGAGGCGGCTCGCGTTCTCTAAGTCCCTGAGAAGCACGCGCTCCGCGCCGTCCCTGTGACTCTCGTGGATGAGACGTGTCATCAGACCCTCGTAATCCGTTTCGCGGCAACGCCGCAGTGTAAAATAACTCTCTCTGCGTTCTTCGAGCGCATCCTGTGTGAGCTCGTAAGCCCAGTCCTCGTTCTCGGCCTCGTAGCGGCTCGGGTTCGGAAGATAGCGTATCTCGCGGAGGATGAGTCCCGCGGCCAGTGCCACCGGTCCCGCATCGTGCCTTCTGCGGCTCCGAATTGCATCTCGGAAGGCAGTCTCGCCCTTTTTCCCGCTGCCGATTTCCAGGAGTGTCCCGGCGAGGATGCGCACCATGTGGTAGAGGAAGCCGCTCCCCGTCACACGAAAAGTAATGAGCCCCGCAAAGCTGCCGCTCCCCTCACACTCGGCAGAGAGCTCCGCGCGATATATGCTTCGCACCGTGTGCGCGGCTGCCGAGCCGCTTGCGCAGAAGGCCGCGAAATCGTGCTCTCCGAGGAGAAAGGGCAGCGCGGCCCGCATCGCCTTTAGATTAAGCGGAACATAGCAGTGCGCGGCGCTGTTCCGTAAGAGCGGGTTCATAATCCTCCCGTTCCAGATGCGATATTCGTAGGTCTTCTCGCAGTGCTGTTTTCTGGGATGCCAACTCAGCGCAACTTCATCTGCTCCCTGCACCCGTATGTCCGGCGGCAAATAGGCATTCAGCGCAGTCGCAAAGCGCTCGGCACGCATGGGGAATTCCGTGTCAAAGACAGCGACATTCCCGAGCGCGTGCACGCCCGTGTCTGTGCGACTCGCAAATACAACTTGTGCAGGGGCTCCGGTGAGTCCCTGCACAGCTTCGTTCAGCTTTTGTTCCACGGTAACGGCATTCGGCTGTATCTGCGAGCCGAAATAGCCCGTCCCGTCATAGCTCACGATCAAACGGATTCTTCTCATGCTCTCTCCTCAGAAGAGAATACGGAGGACGATGATGCCCGCCAAGAAGAGGAAGAGGGCTGCGTAGGCAATCCGGTCCGCGCTCCGATAGCGCAGCGGCTTCATCTGCGTTCTGCCCTCGCCGCCGTGGTAGCAGCGTGCCTCCATGGCCATTGCGAGGTCGGTTGCACGGCGAAAGGCCGAGACAAAGAGCGGCACCAGGAGCGGCACCATGGCACGCGCCTTCTGAATCAGATTGCCGCTCTCGAAATCCGCGCCGCGCGCCATCTGCGCCTTCATGATTTTATCGGTCTCCTCCATGAGGATGGGGATAAAGCGGAGCGCAATGCTCATCATCATCGCGATCTCATGCACCGGGACGCGAAGTACTTTTAAAAAGCCGAGTCCTTTCTCCATGCCCTGGGTCAGCGCATTCGGCGTCGTGGTGAGGGTCATGATGGCCGATCCGACCACGAGGTAGATGAGTCGCAGCGCCATGAAGCCCGCGAGTATCAGTCCCTCTTCCGTAATCTTAAAGATGCCCCACTGCCAGAGCACCTTGCCGTCAGTCAGGAAGAGGTTAAAGCTCACACTGATCAGAAGAATAAAGAGTATGCCCTTTAGGCCGCGCAGCATATAGGAGAGCGGCACACGGGACAGGCCGATTGCAAGCGCAAGAAAGACGGTCGCGAGCGCATAGCTCTGCCAGTTGTCGCAGAGAAAAAGGGCCACAATATAAACCATGGTTCCCGCGAGTTTGGTTCTCGGGTCCAGACGGTGAAGTGCGGAGTCCACCGGGTAGTACTGGCCTAGGGTCACATCCTTCAGCACGGCGCACCTCCCTTCAGGAGTTCCCGCAAAGCATCCCTTGCCTCCGCGACGGTTGTAATCTCATCGCTGAGCGGGAGACCAGCGCGGCGCAGGCGCTGCACAAGGTAGCTGACTTGCGGCGCCGAGAGCCCGAGTTCTTCCAATTCCTCGTAGTGCTTAAACACTTCCTTCGGCGTGCCGTCGAAGCGCTTTTCTCCGCCGCTCATCACGAGCAGGCGATCCGCATACTTTGCGACATCCTCCATGCTGTGGGAGACCAGAATGACCGTGAGGCCCCATTCGCTGTTCAGTGCCTTCACCCGGTCCAGAATTTCGTCTCTGCCGCGCGGATCGAGGCCCGCAGTCGGCTCATCGAGCACAAGGACCTTCGGTTTCATGGCAAGTACGCCCGCAATCGCGACGCGGCGCTTCTGTCCGCCCGAGAGTTCGAAGGGAGACTTTTTGTAAAATTTCTCCGTTAGCCCGACCATTGCGAGCGCCTCTTTTGCGCGCTGCTCGATCTCAGCCTGCGGAAGTCCCATGTTCTTCGGTCCGAAACACACGTCCTTGAATACGTCGATTTCAAAGAGCTGGTGCTCGGGGTACTGAAAAACGAGCCCGACCTTGGTGCGGAGCGCCCGCATGTTGTAGCCCTTTTCGTAGATGTTCTCGCCGTCGACAAAGAGTTTGCCCTCGGTCGCGCGAATCAGGCCGTTTAAATGCTGTATCAGGGTGGATTTTCCGGAGCCGGTATGTCCTATGAGACCGACAAACTGCCCGTCCGGAATCTCAAAGCTCACATCGCGGAGTGCCGGCTGCTCAAAGGCAGTCCCTCCCCCGTAGGTGTAGCTCAGATGTTCTGCGCGGATTCCCACAGCTTAGTTCTCCTTCCAAAGCGGCAGTATAGCTTCCGCGAGCTCCTCCATGGAGAGCACGCTTTCCGGTAAACTTACGCCGCACTGTCTCAACTCGTGTGCGAGTTCGGTGGCCTGCGGTACGTCGAGGCGCAGGCGCTTCAATTCTTCCACATGGGAAAAGACTTCCCGCGGTGTGCCGTCCATAATGACATGCCCGCCGTCCATGACAATCAGACGATCCGCCCCGACGACTTCTTCCATGTAGTGCGTAATCAGCACCACGGTGACGCCCTCGCTGCGATTTAGCTCCGTGATTGTGCGTATCACTTCTTTTCTGCCGTTCGGATCCAGCATGGCGGTCGGCTCGTCCAGCACAATGCACTTGGGATGCATGGCCATGACACCGGCAATCGCGACGCGCTGCTTCTGTCCGCCCGAAAGGTGATTCGGCGATTTCAGGCGGTAGGCGGTCATGCCGACTGCCGCGAGTGCGGCATCGACCCGCTTCCAGATGTCCTCGGTCGGCACGCCGAGGTTCTCGGGTCCGAAGCCCACATCGTCCTCGACAAGGTTCGCGATGATCTGATTATCGGGATTCTGGAACACCATGCCGACCTCGCGGCGTATGTCGAGGAGCTTTGCATCGTCCGCGGTATTCATACCGGAAATAAACACGGCGCCACCGCTCGGCAAGAGGATGCCGTTCAGAGTCTTTGCAAAGGTGGATTTTCCGGAGCCGTTGTGCCCGAGTATGGCGACAAAGCTACCCTCTTCGATTTTTAGGCTCACGCCGTCAATCGCGCGGCTCACATCTGTGACCTTTGCCTCCTCGTCGCGGGTGATGTAGTCAAAGACGAGTTCTTTCGCCTCAATGATTGCCATTGCTCTCCTCCGCTTCCGCGCTCTCCGCTTCCGCACTCACAGTTTCGCCGCTCTCCGCCGTTTCACTCGCGGCGCTCTGTCCGCCGCCGGTGCCTTCGCCGCCCGGCTGATAGTTGATCACGCCGAACTCTCCCACCTTGCTCTCGCTGAGCTCGGAGGCGCGCACATAGGCCACCACAAACTGGTTTTCGGTGAGTGTGGTCTTATCGTACTCTTCGACCGTGCCGCCGGCCCGCGTAAAGTCCTTAAAGCGCTCGGGTACCTCGGACATACCGAGTCCCTGCGTCATGTCCACGCCCGCAAGCAGAATTTCAAGCTTGCCGTAGCCCTGCGCCGCGGTATTGAATTCCATCGCGTCAACAGTACAAGCACCGATCGGCAACACCGCTTCGGTTGCATTGCTGTACTTGACGGTCGCCACATAGTCGCCGTTCTTCATGAGCACCACGCTGTACTGGGTCGCGGGATCCGCCTCCGCCGTGCTGTGGTCAAGGTCTGTAAAGTAACCTTCCTCATCTTCATACTTCAAGGTAAATCCCTGGTCTAAGAGTGCGGAAAGCTTGGTCACGCCGACCTCAACCGTAATGCCGCCCACACTGATTTCGGGCACCGGCTGCAAGGCCGCCGTGCTCTCTTCGGTCTTACGGTCTCCGAGCGCAATCTCTCCCTCCGGCAACACATAGAGGTACACGGTCAGTGCCAGCAGCGCCGCTGCGAGGACATACATTGCCCCCCAAAAAAGCTTTTTCATGGTTATCCGCCTTTGTCTGTTTGGTATGATGGTGTATGTTCGATTTTATAATACAAAAACCCCCAAGTCCACACGGGCTTGAGGGTTGTACGTGCGTGAGAGGATTCGAACCCCCGACACCTTGGTCCGTAGCCAAGTGCTCTATCCAGCTGAGCTACACACACTCATTGCTTATTGCAAGTACAGAGTATAAAGCCATGTATCCGCTTTGTCAACCTGTTTTTCGATTTTCTTTTTTTGGGATGATTGTAAGATGAACTAGGACAATAAAAAAGAGCCGATGACGAACTCGTG
>ERZ773074.85-NODE-85-length-44358-cov-5.795612_pt1 | contig 44358 bp, 81 predicted proteins | sample MGYA00580615_ERZ773074 | MGnify/ENA primary metagenome ERZ773074 (study PRJEB29015, sample SAMEA2738126) | human oral metagenome | biome: human oral; feature: human-associated habitat; material: saliva | place: China | collected 2160 ...
CACGAAAGGCAGCGATATACTTGTCCGCTACTTCTTGAGGTGTGATGCCTTCTTCCTTAGCACGGTTGATAATCTTATCATCCACATCCGTAAAGTTAGAAATATAGGCAACCTCATAGCCACGGTACTCAAAATAGCGACGAATGGTATCGAAGGCTACTGTCGAACGGGCATTCCCCACGTGGATATAGTTGTAGACGGTTGGCCCACAGACATACATAAGAACCTCTCCCTTTGTAATAGGAACAAATTCTCGTAAATCACGAGACATGGTGTCATAGATTTTAATCATGAGATTATCCTTTCTAGACCATATCGTATTCGTATTTTAGCAAGGTATCTCTGTGCGTATCAAGCCATGAACCGAGTATTCCAAATTTGTCATGACCAATATAGTCATAAAAGTCGTATGCCAAAACCCATAATTTCGTATCTGTGATATCTAGTGCACCATCTAGAGCTTCATGGGTATTATTGGTCATCATAGCTTTTTGGGGGTTTATCATTTCTAACAAAAACCATTTATCGCCGCGTAGTAAGCAATTGTTTAAATTCTTTTTATAAATATTAAACATGCGCTCGCCAAAATATTGGTAGCGAATTGCTGTTTTATCTAGATAGTGATTATGTGCGTCACTGTGTGTGTCACCATCTTCAAATGTTCTATAGCCATGTTGGGCGAAATAATATTTGACATAATCCTTAATTTCGTCAATTGTCATTTTGTAGTCATCCTTTCAAAACTGGTGGGTCAATCCTCTAACACGTCATCTTCCATGGAATAGATGTCGATTTCGTCGATTTCAATATCTTTATACCCACATTTTGGGCATGTATATGTTTCATCATAATGCACACATTCGTACCAAAATTGCCCGCATTTTGGGCAGTAGCATGTAGCGTCATATGACATAGTTTTCCTCCTTATAAAATATTATAAAAATAAAGGACCAAAAAAAGGTCCTTCCTTTCTAAACGATATCGTATGGGTTTATTAAATGGTCTCTATATTTATCGAGTAAATGTTTTACGGAAACATGATGGGTGTCATCAATATTGTGGATTTCAAGGTCAGTCAATTCTGAAACAAATCGACTCATAGGGTCGTTTAATACTTCGTCAAAATATGCATAAAAATTCGACCAATTAATGGGTAGTTCATGTCCATTGTGCAAGTGAATTTTTAATTTTGTGGTGTTTGATTGGGTGACTCGTTGATTTGTAATGTAGTAATCGAACAAACAATCATCACGCATGGATGCATAAAATTGACCATTAAGACCACCGGGAACAATATCTGACCATTTTCGGTAACGCGGGTCTTCGAAGTATTTTTCCCGTAATCTGCGTCGATGTTTAAATTCAGCTTCTGTGGACCTAACCATGGTTTAACCTACCTTTCTAAATCATATCGTATGAAATGCAAAGCTCATCGCGATACTTATTTAATAGCATTTCTGCAGTAAATTTACGTCCCGATGGGTCATAAAAAGACATTCGAGTCAATTCATCAACATGTCGATTTTCAGGGTCGTTTAATTGTTCATCGAAATATGCATAGAAATTAGACCAGTTAATTGGTAATTTATGACCATTACACAAATGTGCTTGCAATGTTGCCAGGTTTGATTGTCTGGCTACTTGGTTGGTGATGAGATAATCGAATATTCGGTCATCCCTATAACCCGCATATTGTCCACCATTAATTTCACCGGGTACAATATCGGACCATCTTCGATAATGGGGGTCTTCGAAGTATTTTTTCCGCAAATCTCGTCGATGTTGCAGTTCTTCTTCGTAGCTTCTCACCATAGCGTATCCTTTCTAAATGATATCATACGAACTAAAAAATTCATCTCGGTGTTGGTTGAGTAAATTTTTGACGGTGACATGTTCTTCAGTATAACTACCGAGACTCATGCTAATCAACTCGTCGGTGAGTTCGTTTTCAGGGTCATTGAGTCGTTCGTCAAAATAGTCATAGAAGTTAAACCAGTTAATGGGTAATTTATGACTGTCCCGCAAATGGGCTTGTATGGTCGCAAGGCTCGACCTCTCAGTTTGACCAGTGATGAGATAATCGAACAATCGGTCATCCCGCCAAAATGCATATTCTCGACCACCAATACCACCCGGTACAATATCTGACCATTTACGGTAATTGGGGTCTTCGAAATATTTGCGCCGTAGGGCTCGTCGATGCCGTAATTCGTCATCATAATCTCTCATTACTAGCTATCCTTTCTAAATCATATCGTATGAACTACAAAGTTGTTCTCGATATTTGTATAATAAACCTTCGATGCTCGAACGATGACCATCATCGTCACTGATGAGAAGTTTGGTCAATTCTTCAATGTACCGGTTTTCGCAATCATTTAATTGTTCATCAAAATAGGCGTAAAAATTAGACCAATTAATGGGTAATTGATGACCCTGTCTCAAACACGTGTCCAATGTCGTGAGACTTGAGTCTACAATGAATTGATTGGTCAGTAGGTAATCAAATAATTGGTGGTCACCCCATGACATATATCTAAAATCATTCATCCCACCTGGTAAAATGTCTGACCATCTGCGATAATTCGGGTCTTCGAAATATTTCTTTCGTGAGTCTCGTCGATGTTTCAATTCGTCCATTGGTAACCTGACTAATCTTACCATAATATTACCTACCTTTCTAAATCATATCGTATTTGGATAGCAGTCTATCTCGATATCGGTTGAGCAATTCTTCAATACTCGTCCTTGGTTCTAATGTGTCACCCATAATAACAGGGTCTTTGAGATAGGACAAATATCGATTTTGTCTGTCATTTAATCGCTCGTCGAAATAAGCGTAAAAATTAACCCAATTAATGGGTAGTTCATAGCCCTTATCTAGAAACTCAACCACTTTCGATGCGAGTGGTCTACCACTTGATTGATTAGTAATGAGGTAACAAAATAGAATGTCATCGCGCCATTCAGAAAATGGATTAATAAAGTGGATATTGATTTCACTATCATCAGGTGCAATATCTGACCATTTTCGATAAGAAGGGTCTTCGAGATATTTCTTTCTGAGGTTATATCGATGTGCGATTTCGCCCTCGTGAGACCTAACCATACTATCCACCCACCTTTCTAAATGATATCGTAAGAAAATTGATTTCGTAATTGTAATTTAATGGCGTCCCGCGCTTTGTCGGGTATAGCTGTTGGGCGACTTTCCATATATCCCCAAATCTGCCCCCATGAACAGTTGGGTTCGGGGGTATCGTATTTAATTTTTTCTTCACTAGTCATAGTGGGTCTACGAAAATTTAGTTTTTCTGGCGTCATGATATGCCAAATCGTTGGGGATACAGATGGGAATAACATGTGCATCAAAAATCGCCCCTCATCATGATAGAATATTCGTAGCGGTGCATCTTTATAAACATCAAACAATTCATCACCAAACCAACGATAGCGACTAGTTGCAATTGCAATATCTTTTTTGGTCATATTTATAATTGTGTGGCCAGATTCACGCAATTTCTGAGCGAGTAGTGCATGTACTTCGTGATTTTTCATTTTGTGATGGGTTACACGTCTACGACCAACTGGAAACGCCTCGGTATTGATTCGGAGCAATTTATCGTGATAATATTTGAGTGGCTGTTGCATGTACCCAAAGTACCAAGGATAAACCTCATCAAAATATTCATAGACCGCGTCCCAATCCAGGTTCGGACTTGATGTGGCTAATTTTTTAAATTCGTTAACACGTTCTAATTCTGAAAGCGTTTGAACGAAATGTAGTTGCTTTAAACTGGGTTTGAGGGCGAATAAAAGAAAGACCTCGTCGGATAGGCAGTATACGGCACCTTTATTCTCAGGGTCAATGGTAAATGATTTTTCACCCAACCATCGATAACGCGCATTCAAAGTTTTTGAGTTAGACATACAAATGTCGTGCCCATCGTCACCTAATTTCTCAACAATATATCGGGTTAGTTCTTCTTCTGTCATGAGGCCTCCCTTTCTAGATAATGTCATAGGTGTTTGATTCAACCGCATCACACCAATTTTGGCTGTTAGTTTGCGGTGTGATGAATAATACGGGTTTGCGTTTTGGTCTAGGTGTGTATTGATGTGTCAAGATTTCACCCCATCCAGCTGACGGGATAATGACGTGATTAGAGGATTTGGTATCTAACCACTGAAAATTTGTTTTTGGATTTGTAGTCATGATGTCAAATCCCCTTTCTAAAGTGTCTATTATTCTATTATTCTCGTGTTGTGAAATCCATCGTAATTATTTCAATCCTCCTAATTTTCGAAGGGGGATTGGGGTTGGGGCAATGGCCCCATTAAATAAAAAAAAACGCGTATGCGTTTTTTTGTTCTATTATTTTAATTCGTCGGCCGTGGCTTTTCTGACATATTTACCATAAACTTGTTTAGTCCATCCGTTATCGTGCCCGTGATTGTTAGATATTTTGTAGCTATCCCCCGAAACACCTGTGACCAAATGCAGGTAGATATGCCCTTTAACCTTACAAAGGACGATATCTCGTTTTCGGATAATTGTATCCGGTGTAATAGGTTCAACAATGACAGCCTCACCACTCTTTAGTTTGGGTGTCATGGAGTTACCCTTACCTTTTACAATCACGGTTTCACCGGCTAACAATTTTTGAATGGTGGTTTGGTTTTCACCACCGATATAGTATTTACTCATCGTCGTCGTCCTCATATCAAATTACGTCATGTTCTTTAAGTGATATCAACTCGGCGTAAGTTTCGGTGATTCGAATATTCATTTGATATTGACGAAGCCCTGCTACTTTAGCCAGCTTCAAATCTTCTACGAACTCTGCGTAAACTGGGTCATTGACTGGGGGTTCGAACGTCGGAGCATCATACTGAAACACGGTGATAATCGCGGCTCTAGAATTGTTCGCTTTGATTTCGCTTGTTAGAGTTCGTACATGCTTTTGCATTCGTTCTATTGAAGGATGCTGTTCCCCCATCAATGCAGTCAGCCGAGGTGAAGCTTGACAATAGTAGTCAGCGACCATTGTTTTAACCTCTATATAGCAGTCACCCGCTTTAAAGTCGATTCTGCTATCACCGAGTTTCTTTTCTCGCTTCACTTCATCTGTGATTTGTAAGATGGTCTTAACCGCATCGTCTTGTAAGAAATACTCTACATATCGATTAGACTTGGTTTGATTGATTCCTGCATAAGTCAGACCGTCATCTAGGCTGATTGCTTCGACAGTATATCGAGTTCTTCGACCAGTGTCATCTCCATGGTCACTCATCAAACATTCAATGTCTTTAAAATCTTTACGACTGATTCCAGCGATTGTTCCACCACTTGGACAGTGAGCTTCAACCTCTTGACCGTTTAGTTCGACGATAAAGATGAATCGATTGATACGAGCTTTGATTTTACCTTTGATTAAAGGTTGTTCAAATATTAGTTTCATTCTATCACACTTTCTAGTTACGATATGTTTCCATCTTTTCATGGAAATATTGTTCCATCATACCATAGGCTGTATATGTGATTGCATTTGCACCAGCATTGATGGTAGCGTCAATTGATTCATCCGTTTTACCACCTGATGCAATAATTGGCATATCAGGGTATTGTTCACGCACCCATTTGACAAGTTCTACCGTGTTTGCGCCACCGCTGACATTGAAGATGTTGACACCTGCATCAATATAGGGTTGCAATTCTCGTGATTTATCGATGACGGTATAAATGATGGGGATATCAACATATTGTCGAACCATTTCGGTTGTTTCAACGGTAACTGGTCCGTTTAGGACAATTGCTGTAGCATTATTCTCTTCTGCGTGAGATGCTAATCGAGCTGAGCGTTCACCTTGTGTCAATCCACCACCCACACCAACTAAGATTGGGGCTTTGGCGACCAAGGATACGGCATTTAGAATTTGCGTATTTGGTGTGAATGGATAAACGCACAAAATGGCATCAGCATCTGTATTTGCAATCAGTGATACGTCTAATGAATACACGATTGATTTGATACGTTTACCGTAGATTACAATACCGGATGCCTTTCTGATAATGTCTGGCATTTCAATAATAGAGCTGCGCAATGGGGATGTTACTTCTGGGATTTTCTTAATGGGTTTTTCTGTCATTTTACTACCTTCCTGTTACTGTAATATGATATAACTGTGCAACCAATTTTTCCAGATTGCACAGCTGAATGTTAGAACTCCGCATTAAAGAGCTCTTTAAGTTTATATGTTACGTTATCACTATCTGCGTTAATCGATACTGATTCGTTGATTTTGGACAATTTAGTCAATTCATCTAGGTCAGCGTTATAACCGATAGTATTAACGGTAATACCGAGTGATTCGATAATCTGAGCTGCTCGATTGAAGTCATAACCTTGGTTGGTTTTACCATCTGACAGAACAAAAATGACAGGGCGTGCGTCCGGATTGTTCTTCATTTCATCAAGTACCATTTTAACGGCAACTAGCAATCCATTATAGGTCGCCGTACCGCCAGCAGGTGTTAGACCCTTGATGGCCGATGTGAAGTAGGCCTTTTGGGTACCATCCATTGAACCGATTGGAACATTGATAGTTACATCATCGCTATAAGATACCAAACCAATTTTATTATCTTCATTGATGTATTGAAGTGAGTTGAGTAATGATTTCTTCAAGTTGTTCATTGGGTCGCCTTCCATCGAACCTGAGATATCTGTTACGAATACACCAACGATTGGTCGTGCAGTATTTTTGTTCTTCTTCCAGAGTTTCTGCATGGATAGGAGCATATTACCATCAGTCGTTTGCTCTTCGAATTTGTAGTCATCCAATTGGTTGAAACCATAGTCAGTGGCTTTTTGCTGGTTCTCTTTACTCTTCACAAATTCTGCAAAGCGTTTTAGAACTGCCTGTTTCTTGCTATCATTGGTTGTAGCATACAATGGGGAATCTTGTCGGATACCAAACGGTACATATTTGTAATCAGCAAATTCTGGCGTGTTGATGTAGGTTTGATATGAGATGGACAAAATATCAGCGGTACCACCTTTTGCAGCTTCACGTAGCTGTGCTGTCGTCACAAATGTTGATGGAATATTAGCTTGAAGCTTTTGAAATGCCTCTTTTGATGCATCACTGATTGGGTTGTTACTATCAAAACTATACAATAGTTGTGACAATAGACTGAGACCAGTAGATGACGAATATGGATTGGTATATCCTAGTAATTTTCCGTCGTTGATAGCCTTGGTTACAGACTCAATTGTTACTGTACCATTTGATACTACTTCATCATATACGGATTGTTTCATCAATAGTCCAGACGTATTACCAAACAATCTATCTGAAATTTCAGTAGTCGAAACGCCTTTAGCGGTTAGGATATAATTCCATTGCTTATTTGATGGTGTGTATCCATCAGGAACGTGACTACCACTAGAGATATAATCTACGGCGGTACCGGACGGAATACTGCGAACTGAAACGCTGATAGTTTCACCGTCAATGCTTTGGTTTTGATTGTTGAAGTCGCGCGCGATATCATTTAGGATGCCGTCTTTACCACTACCTGCTTTTTCTGTGGATACAAAAATCTCCACATTAACTTTACCATTACCCTCAACTGAGTAAGGATATGTTTTGTCCAAATCCGGAAGTTCATCTGCCGAATCTAAAGATGTTAGACTGATGTCCTTTTTGAGAGCTGCTGTGTGAGGATTGATTTTCTTATAATAAGTTTCAACCTCAGCTTGAGCCTCGTCCTTAGACAAATTTCCATATTTATGCCCGTCATTTGAACAAGCAGTTAATAGAACTGACATGGCTAGAAATGCCCCAGCCAGTAATTTTTTACTGTTAAATTTCATATTGTTTCCCTTCTACAATTGTTCAAGTAAATTCTGGAACGCCTTGATAAGATTTTTCAAATCAATATCATTAGATTCAGTCTTGGTATCGAGATACGAGATTGCCTGCACCATTAAGTTGTTTGCATCCGAGATTAATTTATCATTTTTGGATAATTTATTCTCAATGACTTCAGCGTCTTCTGAAATGACCAATCTTCGATAAATAGATTTCGCATCGTGCAAAACGTGTAATCTAATTTCCGCTAATTTATCCCCGATATCCTGAATGATGGGTAAATCATTATTTTCGATAATTTCCGCATATTGACCTTGCAAATCTTTTGCAGTGGTGATTTGTTCAATCATACGGTCAGCATATGTTCGATAAGCAGGTTTTACCTTATGAGCGACTGATTCTAACTTATTAATAATTTCACCCTCTTCATAATAAGGGTCAATACGTTTTTGTTCTTCGTTATGCTCAATGACTTTTTTATCATTTAGATGAGTAATCAAAACCCTCGCTCCGGAGAATAGCAAAGAGACGCCGGATAATCCAGCAACCACTTTTGCTAAAATGGTTAATCGAGCGAAGGTTTTAATACCCATATTAATAATAATGTTGTCTTTTGAGTGAATAACGAAGAACCAAAACACTAGACTAGACATCAATACTAAAAATGATATAAATACCAAATGTATGAGATATCTAGGTTTTGGGTTCTTCACTGGTTCCATTTTAACCACCTCGGTGATATTTTCGTTTGGATGTGTCGCGTTCGACGTCAAATGGTTTTTGCGCATCGATGTCGCGTTTCACTTTGGCACGGTGTACATTATCAATGATACCATCGATTTGAGGTTTGATGTTTTTCTGATATTGCGTATCCGTTTCACGAGCAAGGGCTAAGACCAAATCCTTGCCGGCCTTTATAAAGTTTTGACTAGCTGTTTTGAGTTCCATATTACATACCTCGTTGACGTTCAATAGTTGTTAACAATTTCTGACGAATTTGTTCTTGGGCTTGGCTAATACGAACACTAGCTTCTTCACGACGTTTTCGTCCGATAGTTTGTGCCTCATTAATCTCATCGAGTGTTTTGAGGACATTACTTGTCGCATATTCAATCGTTTCAGCTGTCAAACCTGTACTTTCCGCGTGACGTACGACGGCGCCTACAGTTTCATGAGCTTTATCACTAGCCTTGCGAATGGCATCATTAATACCATCATTGACCTTCTTATCGACTTCATAAGCGTCTAAAGTTGTTTGACCAGCAATTGCGGCGGCCATAGAAATGCGCCATGCAGGAATCATATTGTTGATAGTACGGTTAGTACGCTGAATAAGTGCATAGTTAGCGTAATTCATATTTGTCAATTGAATGGCTAGAGACATTGATAAGGCCATTTGAGCCTCTAGGTCTGCTACTTGAAGAGCGAACAAATTAGTTGCCTGTTTAAGCGCATTCAATTTTTCTGCTTCTTCCTGACCACCGTTACTTGCTAAGGTTTCTAACTCAGGAATGTCTTTTTCATAGGCCTCATTCAATTTTTGTTTACCAGCGGTGACATAAACAGTCAAACGCTGATAATTTTCTTTATTGGCCTTAATCATATCTTCCATATTAAGGCTGGTTTCATTAAGAACGACAATATTGCGTTCCAATACGGCTTTAACACGGTTAATATTGTCTTGTACCGATTCATAGCGAATTTGGAGTGCTTTAGCCTTATCACCCATTGAACGAATGAATCCAAAGAATCCTGTCGTATCAGTATCGTGACCAACTGCGATTTCATTTGTCAGTTTTAAGAGCAGTGCTCCTGTATCTCCGGCATCTTTTGACCGAACATTACTCAGACTCTTTTCAGTCAACTTATCAAGAGTCTTAGCGTCTTCCAACCCATAAGTCGTAATCATTTTACCGTCTGATAAGTCAATGGCGCTACATACCTGAGAAACTGCGGCTTCTTGCTCTGGTGTGAGTGCGATTTGAAGAGTTTCTTCAGTCACACCCTGCAACATCAGGTCTTCTTTGGCCTTTTGTTCTTCAATCTTAGCAATGTCTTCTTGGCTCAAACCCGGCGTTGCTACTAATTTATTTCCAACTTGGAATCCTTCCATTAGAGGTTCCTACCTTTCTACCCTGTTAGGGTTCATCTATATCTCGATTATATCATGATTGTTATCAAAACACAATATGATATTAAACAATATCGTAATTTCTACCCAATAGTTGGTCGCGATATTTATCAAAATAATCTCCGACTACCCCAAATACATCGCGACCTGCATCATCATAATAGGAATAAATAGATTCCCAATCCGTGTTTTCATCGTCTAACATAGACTCAAAAATAAAATCTATATTATAACTTTTAAAAGCAACGGGAGTCGCCATTTCTAATAGAAACCATGTGTGAGTTCGATAACAAATGTTTTTTAATCTTTTCTGATAAACTTTGAAAATCAAGTCACCAAAATGTTGATAACGAAGCATGGCCTTATCGAGATGAAAATCATCTGGATAAATACCGTTATGAGTAAAATATTGTTTCAGTTCTTCTTGTGTCATTCGATATCCCTTTCAGACCATATCATATCCCGAATTGAGTAATTGCTGACGATATTTTTCTACGGTTTGTATAAATATCGCATCCTTATAATGAGGCTTTTCTTCACAGATAGTATCAATGTATTCGTAAAATGCTGACCAATTTATACTTGATAAATCACCGTCATTGATAAAATCCTCAAAATATTCATATGTTCGTTTTTCTGATGTAAGTTCTTTAGCTAACTCAGGTAGTAGCTGTTCAACTAGAAACCAACCGTCCGCTCTTTCGTATATCCAGTTCAATCGACTCGCATAGATATTGACTGAATTTGGGAACAATCTCACCCTGAGGTGAAGTGTCTCTTGGTCATCTCTGGAACCAGGATAACGAAACCCCATAATATTTCGTAATTCTTGTTCTGTCATAGTATCCCTTTCTAAATAATATCAAAATCATTACATAACTCATCTCGATACATATCGAGTAATTCGCGAACGCTAATTGGTGGAATACTACCACAGCCAGCAATATCGTTGTTAATAAGTGATGCCTTGTATCTATTTGCGGAGTCATTAAGACGGTCATCAAAATAGGCATAAAGGTTCTGCCAATTAATAGGTAAATCGTGACCATGGTCTAAATAACCAACCATATCGCTGACATGTGGGTGACGATTTGTTTGGCCACTGATAAAATACATAAATAGGACATCATCACGCCAACTATAGTAACTATGCCCTGAAATTCCACCAGGTACAATATCTGACCATCTGCGATAAGAGGGGTCTTCTAAATATTCTTTGCGAAGTTTATGGCGATGGTTGAGTTCGTCTCTTTCAGACCTTACCATATGCATCATCCTTTCTAAACAATATCATAATTACCTGTCAAACGGTCTCTATATTTATTGAGTAAATCTTCAAGGCTAATTTCAGAAGTAAATATGCCGGATGAAACAATGCCTGTATTGATGGTTGTCATTCTCGATAAATAACGATTTTCAGGGTCTGCTAGTTGCTCATCAAAATAGGCATAAAAATTATCCCAATTAATGGGGAGTTCAGAACCCCTATTCAAATAGGATTCTAATTTACTAAGGCTGTGATTAGCCTTCGGACCACCAGCTACCAAAACAGCAAATATGGCGTCATCACGCCAGGCAGCGTATTTATAGCTATCCAGCCCGTCTGGTATGATATCCGACAACCTCTGATAATTAGGGTCTTCGAAATACTTTTGGCGAAGGATTTTACGATGGTCCATTTCTTCGCGGTGTGTTCTTACCATAGATACCTACCTTTCTAATTCTAAACATCGCCAACTTCACCGATTAACTGACTTCTATATCGATTGAGTAAATCTTTAAGGCTAATTTCAGATGTAAATATGTTGGATTCATACGTATTCGTATTTACGGTTGTGATGGCTGACAGATAAGGATTTTCAGGGTCGGCTAGTTGCTCGTCAAAATAAGCGTAAAGATTATCCCAATTGATAGGGAGTTCAGAACCCTTATCTAAATAGGACTCTAATTCACTAAGACTATAACTAAACTTATGCTCACCGATTACGAAAGCAGCGAACATGGCGTCATCGCGCCACGCGGCATATTTGCGACTGTCAAGTCCGCCAGGGGTGATGTCTGATAATCTTCGATGATTAGGGTCTTCGAAATATTTTTGACGGAGGATTCTACGATGATTCAATTCATCAATATGTGTTCTTACCATGGGTGGCCACCTTTCTAAATAATGTCGTAATAAGATTGATTTCGAAATTGTAATTTGATAGCATCCCTAACCTCACTAACAACAGATGTCGGGCGACTTTTGACGTAACCCCATATTTGACTCCACGGCGTATCGTCTGATAGTGTACCATATTTGATTTTTTGGACAACTGTCATATGAGATTTGTAGAAAGTCATATCATCAGGGACTTGGAATGTACTATCACTCAATTTTTCGTTTGGATACAACATTTGTAGTAAAAATCGTGAATCTCTATGTTTACATAAAAGATGGGGGTTTGATTTATAGATATCAAGTACCTCATCACCAAACCAGCGATAGCGACTAATAGCGGTTTCCATTTCGCTTCTTGTGATATTAGCTGGACTTCCAAACATGACTAAATAATCCTCAAGTAAGGATTTGACCACCGCATGAGGTTTATTATCATTGGTGACCAATCTCTTACCTTTAGGGATAGTAGTCTCATCAATTTTTAATAGCTCATCGCGATATTTATCCAAAAACCAATGGAGCCATTTAAAATTCCATATCCCCAAATCATCAACATAATCATAGGCGTCATCCCATGGTAGGTTGTGGTTTGATTCGACAAGTTGCTTAAAGATATTGGGGCATGCAAAAGGGGGATTTTTCTTGAAGAATCTGAGTCTTTCTACGCTAGGGTCTAAGGCGAATAACAAAAAGGAGTCATTGGATAGAAAGCAAGGGGCTATTGGATTTTCGGGGTCCATATCGAATAATTTATCACCAATCCAACGGTACCGTAACATGAGTTGGGTCATATCACGATATAAATCGAACCGATGAATTTGGTCACCTAATCGTTCACGAATATAATTTTCTAATTCAGCTGATTTCATTTTGGCCCTTTCTGATTTTTGACAAAGAAACTTTGAACACTTTTAAAATAAAAATATTCTTGTAAATATGAGAAAACAATCCCCTCAATTAGAGTTTTGTGCTCTTGTTTGCGTAATTGATAAAACCTTGAAACAAACTCTGGATTAACTTCAACATGGTCAAAATTGCACTCGTACCATGGAAATACGAGTTTTAGTTCAGAATCACCAACTCTAAATATGTGTGAACATTGCACCGGAAAACCAGGGTCACCAAATAAAACGGGAATGGTAGTTGCCAGACAGATGACGCCATATACTACGAAATTCGAAAACAGTACAGCGGCACCCAAAGCGAATGATGGGACGGAGCTATACGGTATAAGGAGGAGTGATAAGGATGATAGCGTTCCCAAAAGACATATTTGAGTATCTGTCGGTCTCCCATTTGGCGACAGCATGTATACGAAACAAAATGAAAATGATAATACTATATTAATAAGTGCAAACATGATAATCCCTTCTCTTTCATTAAAAAAATAGACAACAGAGGTAGAGACCCCCTTTTTGAAGTTGTAATGGAACATTACAACCTTTTTGACACACCCAATAGGGGAGTTGAACCCCTCAATGTCATCACGCTTTATAGCCCGGATGAATTGGGTTAATTTTTGTGAGCCAACTGATGGTACCTTAATTAAGCACCACTTAAGTAGTCTTTGAATAATTGTGCGATTTCGCCACCATACTTACCAAACAATTTGTCATCGTTTACATCGATATCGGGTTCTTCACGTGTAATTTCGTCTTTGATATCCTTAAGCATCTCTTTGATGACTAACCCCGTATTTTGGACAGCAAGTTGAATATCACCATGACTAAGAACATTTAGTAATCGTTGTTTCGTTACACGAGACTCAATTTCTGCGATTAATTTTAGTTCATTAGCTAAATGATTCATTCCGTGTTTCGTATCGATTTTCTGAGTTTCTAACCACGCATCATATTTATGTTTGATAACTGGATAGTTGATGTTGCCATAATCATCGGGTTTGAATAGATAGTCATTTTTCGGTTTGTAAACTTGACCTTCGGCACCACAATCACCAAGTTTTGATTGTAATTCAGTAGCGTCGAGGATAAGGTCACGTAGTTTACCTTCACGAATAACAGGCACTGTGTAGTCATTACCTAAAATTGAACTCATCTTGTCTTGTGATAAGGCTAAACGTTGCCCATCTTCGAAGATGACATGGATGTCAAAGAAACGGATTTGTCTCGTGTTGCTAAGAGTAGCTTGGTATGGCATTTTTTGAACCGATGAACAATATGATTCATCATATATATCACCATATAATTCACCATAAAAGTTGATTTGTTCGATGGCTCCGTATACATACTCATTTGCCAAATTACGTACAGAGTCTGACCACGAAACAATTAGTTCTTTTTGTTCTGTAGCAAATTGAGCTAGAGTGTTCCATGGTTTTTGTGCGCGTTCGTCTTCTGTCAATATAGCTGTACGCTTAGCATTTTCGATGTTGTTTCCATTGTCAACCATGAGCGATACGTTTGAACCATGGATTTTTCTGTTGCCACATAATCATCATCAAAATTGATGAATTTTTGTCTACGTGCGGTATAGTGGTTCGTCAGTGACGGGTATTTGATGAATTGCATAACGGCAACCTCTCACTTTCTATATTAGCTTCTGGTGCAATAACCACTGCAACCTCTGAAATCCCACCGACAAATGAGGTTGCGATATATCTATGAGTATGATTGAACACAAATTGTCTAAGTTCGTCTGCATAGGTTCGTGCAATTTGTTCCATTTCGTCTCTTAATGCGCCAGTTCGCGGAAACTCATAATCATAAATGTTAGTGACCGGAATGTAGGCTCGAGCTTGGTCGGGTGATGTGGTCAAATAAAACTCATTGTCGTTGTTCAGTGCCAAATACAAAACTTGATATCGAGTCTGTGGTCCATAAACACTGACGAAATCTTTTAATAATTCATCACTATAAAGGAATGCAGTAACTTCGAGTGGTTCAGTGAGGGCATTGAGAGCAATACTCAATGTTGTCAGATTATGACCATGTTTACGTACACGTTTGGTAATCATGAAACTATATAAGTTTTTAATTATTCCCATAATTCTCCCTTCTTACTTGATGTCTTATTATTTTAGTTTATCTCGCACTTCCATAAGCGCTTTACCTAATAGGTTTTGACCTTTCCAGTTACCCGCGTAGAGGTCATCATCTTCTTCACTGAGACCAACACCCCAGATTCGGTCGTATGGTGAGGCTTCAACAATAATGCGGTCACCGGTTTCAAGCAAGATTTTACGGAGTTCGGGGTCTGTAAATTTAGCCTCAAGCGCTCGCACCATGGCATGATATCGCTTAGCCGACCAGATACGGTCATTATAGTTACGAATTTCACGACCGATAGATTTTGCATCCTGCGGGTGTCGAACTGATGCAATAAGGTCAACCTTACTTGGGTCAAACTGAAGCGCTTTTTCAATCATAAAGGCTTGCTCTGAAAAGAGTAGCTCGTGTCCCTTGTACATGAAGGGTTTACGATAAAAATTTGAAAATGGCGTATTATTACGCCAGAAATAGACATGGGTATCTGTCATTGTCATGTTGTGAAATTTTTTCATTGTTGTTATAATACTCTCTTATTTAGTGTTAAATTAAATCATAGTCAGGTGATGTTAAAGTGTCTCGATATTGGTTAAGTAATTCTATAACAGTCGGTGAATCGTCCAACCATGGAAACATTTTTTCACTCATTTCATGGATATATGGGTTGTTGGGGTCGTTGAACCGCTCATCAAAATAGGCGTAAAAAGCCTCCCAATTGATAGGATGGGATTTCCCATTTGACATGACTTCATGAATAGCCCCTAATGATTTATGGTCATTGACAAAATCACAATTCAGATAAAGGCGAATGAATGCTCGTTCACGATAATCACCATAATTATCATCAGCTGTGACCGCATCGATATCTGACCATTTACGATATTTTGGGTCTTCAAAATATCGTTTGCGTTGTTTGCCTCGATATTCTGATTCTCGACTTTCACTTCTCATAGTTTTTATCCTTTCTAAACCATATCATAATCAGGTAGTAATAAAGTTTCTCGATATTGGTTGAGTAGACCAATAACTGTTGGTGAGTCATCTAGCCATGGGAAAATTTCTTCTGTAAGTTCTTCGTGAAGTGGATTTTCTGGGTCATTTAGGCGTTCATCGAAATAGGCATAAAAAGCCACCCAATTAATGGGATGTGATTTTCCGTTTGCTAGCACTTCATGCATATTTAATAATACTTGTCTATCATTACCAAATTTATTTTCACACAAATAATATTTGAGAAATGCTCGTTCACGATAATTCCCATAGTAACTACTATCCAACCGTTCTAAATATGACCACTTTCGGTATTTAGAGTCTTCAAAATAATATTCACGCCTTTTTGCACGATAATCTGCCTCGGGCCCTCTAGGTCTCATACTTTTTCCTTTCTAAATAATATCGTAGTCGATTGTATCTTCAGATTGAGCTTGTTCAATGATAGCCTCGATGAGTTTCCCATACTGCCCGAGTACATTAGCTGTGACATCCGGTCTCAATCCAATACCTCTGCCGTGACGCGATTCTGCAATAATGTGTACTACGGGTGATATGGGTCGACCAATAGTGTAATACTCATCTATCATGTATCTGGGTCGTTGGGTTGTTGATGATTCGTTTGATGGTTGCATAATTAATCCCCCTAAACGATGTCATAGTGTCTACTCAACAATTCATCGCGGTGTTCATTCAACAATTGTCTCAAGGTCCCAAATTCACCATGCCCCACTTCGTCGTAATACCTATAGATGGTGGACCATTCAACAGAATCGTCGTCCAACAAACACTCAAAAATATAAGTTATGTGGCTACTTGTTCGAGCCAAAACACTCACCATTTCGAGTAAAAACCATGTGTGAGTTCGACAATAGATATTACTCAAATTGTTTTTGTAGACATCTAAGATATCGCCCCCAAAGTGACGGTAACGTAGCATTGCCAGGCCCAATTGGTAAGGTTTGGGGTGGTAGTTATGTTCGTTGAAATATTTTTCTAATTCTTTATCAGTCATTTTTACCCCCTCTTAAACAATGTCATATCCTGGACTAAGTAATTGTTCACGATATTTTTCAACAGCTTGGAAAAATTTAGTGTTTCTATAATACGGATAGTCATCACAAACCCTATCAACGTACACATAAAAGTTTTGCCAATCTATTTTGGATAGGTCTCCTAATTCCATGAAGTCTTCAAAATATTCATACGATTTTTTCTCAGACCGCAATTCATCAGCCAGTTCAGGTAGGCATTGTTCAATCAAAAACCAGTCATCAGTTCGGTCATATATCCAGTTAAGGTGGTTATCATAAATATCAACCGAATCAGGAAACATTGTAACCCGCAATAAAAGGACTTCCTTATCATCATCATCTCGTGGGTAATCGCGTCCCATGAGGTCGCGTAATTCTTGTTCTCGCATACTCATCCTTTCTAAATCATATCGTATGGTGGTACAAGTTTTTCTCGGTACTCTTCTAACAGATATTTGAGTTCACTCGAATCGCCCCTTGTACCAGTTCCATTACAACGATATCCGAATTCATCTCTTAATGTATTTTCTGGGTCATTAAACCGTTCGTCAAAATAGGCATAAAAAGAAGTCCAATCAATGGGTAGTGTGTGACCAACTTCTAATAAATCGATAACAATGGTTGACGCGCCATATTCTACGGGACCGTTTGCGATATAGTGGGTGAATAAAATATCATCTCGAAATTCTTGATAATCATTTTCGTCACTATCCTCGTCATCCCAACATTTGTCGACGACGTCAGACCATTTTCGATATTTTGGATTTTCAAAATACTCGCGACGTTGTTTTTCACGAAGAATGAGTTCGTCATCCAATGTTCGCATTGTAATAATCCTTTCTAAATTATGTCATATTGTAATGGTAGTAGTTCATCCCGGTATTTGTCTAGATAATGGGTCAAATCATAAAACATATCATGACCAATCATATCGTAATAGGTGTAAACCTTTTGCCAATCGATATTCTCATTGTTGAGCATCTGTTCGAAAATATGTTCAATAGGTGCGAAATCTGTGATTCGATTATTGGCAACCTCAATCAAGAACCATTTATGACCTCTTGCATAGGTACCTGTTAGATAAATTCTGTAGGCACTGAATATTTTGCGACCAAAAATGCGATAACGCATGACGGCTAGTCTTAATTCCTCACGGCTTGGATAGAGGTCGTGGTCGTTAAAATAGATATGCAACAATCTTTCTAAATTTTCGTCCGATGCCGTATCCATTTGTCTAAATGTAATAGTTTCTAAAATATCATCGTATACGATAGCCATTATCCCACCAGCTTTCTAAATAAAATCATAACCGGGCGCCAATAATGTATCCCTGTATCGGTCGAGAATATCCATAACCGAATGATAGGAATGCCCAAATCCCGGAACAACTTGTTCGAATGTACAATCGGTAAGATACGATTTGGATGGATTGTCCGGGGCGTTATAACAAGTATCGAAATAATCGTAAAAAGATGCCCAATCAATCGGAGCATTATGCCCTTGTTCAAACACTGCAATAATAGGTTCCATGTTATTATCCGATGTGAAGGTGCCTCTTAAATAATTACGAAATACAGCAGCGTTGTGCAATGCATCGTAATAGTCAGGTTTACCACACTTATCTAGTACATCTGATAATTTACGATAACCGTCTCGTTCGAAATGACTTCGACGCAACGGGTCTAGTTGCTCAACCAAAAACCACTCATTGCTTCTGTAACATATGCGCTCAGGATTTCTTGCGTAGACTTTGATGGCGTCGGGGAAGATGCGCAATCGTTTAAACAACCGAGCTTCCAATCCCTCAGAAATAGGATATTCGTCACCTAGCAATTCTTTTAATTCTTGTTTAGTCATAATGACACCTCTCTAAACAATGTCGTATGGCGCACTTAACAATTGGTCTCGGTATTTATTAACAACATGAGCCAATTCACTATGAGGGTCAATATGGTCAATAAAAGAATATACCGATTCCCAGTTGATGTCTTTTGAACCGAATAAAACACTACCACTAGAATTAAAAATGAGATAATGGCTGATAAAATTATCAATTTTTCGGATGGGCTTGACACCAGCTGGTGAGTCATTGGCCGTCTCCGGCATTAATTGTTCTAACAAGAACCATTCATCGGCCCGTGTGTAAATGTTTGATAAATGGTCTCGATACACATAGAGACATTTTGGAAAAAGGTTGACCCGAAACAAAAGTGTATTCTCATACTCCGGGTGTTCGGGGTAGTGTCGACCCATCAAGTCTTTCAGTTCTTGTTTAGTCATGATGTAACCTTTCTACTATCAATCTTTAGACATCATTTGCTCGAGTTCATCATCCGAAATTTTGACGAGGTTTTTAGGATGTTCCGAGTCGTAAAGATAATAGATACCATTTTTGTGTTCAAGAATATTATAAGTTGAATTCGCAATCCAATCAGACTTACTATTTACAAGAATAGTATCATCTGTTTTGGTAATGGTATACGCATTGGGATTTGCCATTGTGTATCCGATGATACATACACCCACTACAGTGAAGACCATGAATGAAATGAAAGATATTATACCTGAATATATACTGAATTCGCCTAGTTTTGCACTTCGCATGATAAATGCAACAAAATAACTAATCATCGATAAACCAATGATGAATGTTAATGTGAGTAATAAAATATTTGCCCAATAAGGGGCTGAAATTTGTATAAGTTCGCTCATATTTATACCTTTCTACTATTGTTGGTTTGTAATTTTCTCAAATTCATCATCTGAGAGCTTAATGAGATTTTTAGAACGTTCTCTATCTTCTAAATAATAGACACCATCCTTATGACCAATAATATTGTAGGTTGTATTATCAATCCAATCAGAATGACTATTTACACGAACAATATCATCTGTTTTTATAATAGTGTATGATTGTTCATCAACAATGATACGACTGGTAATAGATGCAGAAACTAAAATCACAACAGATAGTATCAAAGAGATGATGAATGTTACATGCATAACCATACTCAAGTTTTCCTTTTCTGTAATAGTTGCGAATATGAATGTGATAAACGATGTCACAATTACAACCAAAAGGATAATGAGCGTGATGTTTATGTAATTTGGTAGTGTGTAAAGAACGAGTTTGTCCATGGGAATCCTTTCTAAAAAACAAAACAGTAAATAAAAAAGGACCTGTTTCCAGGTCCGTAGCATTAAATCATATCATATTCATCAGTTGGGTTGACATGGTCATCTAACGATGACATGCCATGAACCCCTCCGATAGCGTATACATTCCCGAGATTAGTGATAGTTGGGTTTCCATGAACCTCAACCCTACGCAATACCTCGGGGTAGAGTGACGCTACATCATTATCATTGTGTGGGTGTTGTTTAAAGACATCAAACGCGTCAGTAAAAATGTTAAACTGAGGATAATATCTATTCATGTCCATATTCACTACCTTTTGGTTTCCAGGTCTCAAAATCAGATAATATCATAATCAACTACCTCACCACTATGCGGTGTAATTGTTTGTTTGAAAGGTGGTAAACTATGTAATCTAATATTATCTAGCATCACACGACAGTTTTCCAAATCAGCTCGAATATAGGATAATTCTTTTTCTACATCTCCATGCCTAGCTTTGATGGTGTCAAACCATTCCGATAATCCGGGTAATTCAATAGTAACATCGGTCATAGAAATACCTACTTCTTCTTGTACTTATCCATCCAGTCATTTCGATGTGCAATGAGACCATAAAGGTACATAACAGCTGATATGAATAGTAAAATAGTGCTGATAATTGACCAAATCAATTGATGACGGTCATACATGAGCCACATGAAAAATAGACCTAATGCAAAAATGCCCAAATTAATTAATTCACGTTTTGTAAGCATATTGCCACATCCTTTCTGCTAGATTTTTGTTGTTATTTCATTTTAATTTGATAAGAATCGGTCATTCCGATTTCAGAATACAAATAAATAATAAGTTCACATGCTGTCAAGCCGTTCAATGTTTCTTTAGTTGGTGATTGTTTTGCTAAATAACCAACACGGACGGCACTTCCGTCTTTGCCGCGAACGATGACACCGACAGCAGTGTGGTCATACGGGTTTGTAGGTTCAGCAACTAAAAGTGCAGTTGTGTGAAATTCACTAACACCTTTAGAACCTTCTTCAGCTGGGACAAGACGTCCCGTTAATTCTTCAATTGGTTTTTGTGTGGCAAACGTGGTACCCACTACTTTCTCTTCCATAGATTAACATCCTTCCATGTAAAAGCCTGATGGTACAGGCTCTCCAAAATTTCTTTTTGTTGTGAGAACAAGGAGTATCTCACCTTGATAAACACCGTCGTAAACGTCATTACTAAGTGTTTGCATCTGTTCCAACTCAATAGTCGGGTCTTCTAAAATTTCCGTCGGTAACTGTTCAAATGCTGCACCTTCAAGTGCATCAAGTGGTGCGTTCACAAAAACAGTTGTTGTGCATTTGTAGGGAATCAGCATATTGAAGCCTACCTTTCTAAATTGTTTGTTTGTACCCGTGCTTGCGTGCATAAGCCGCAATCGACTTGAATGGGTCATTTTTATCAATAAAGACCACGCGTGTTGGTGCGCTCGGACCAAAAGTTTTAATACCCCAGATAAGAGCTCGCAACATGTAGCCACCTTCACGTTCAGTTTCGTTGGCACGTCTTGTCGCGCATGTCTTTGTGGTACCTGTACTTAAAATGAGTTCGCGTAATTTTTGTGTTTCTACTCGCATGATTCTTCCCCCTAGTCACCTTGTGTCAAAATAGTCAAATAGCTTGCAAATGTGATGAGTGCCATACCAATTACTTCAGTAGTCAAAACATTCACAAGTGATGCAGTACCAACTTCAAGAGAACCAGGAGCCCCAATTACGAAGAGGAGTCCGAGTGCAAAAGAAAGGTTACGTGCAATTTTTCCGCGTTTGTTCAATTTTTTCATCATTTTTTTCTCCATCTTCTAATTTTTTATTTCAAATATAAATTGGGGTTTTGGGGTCAAAGACCCCATTAAGCAGTGTGGAAACGTATGTTTTCACACATGCGCGTGATTATTTAGTGTAAACATAAATAACCGGTTCGTCGAAGGCGTCGTCTTCTGCAGCTTCGATAAAGTCAATTTCGAATTCTTCTACAGAGCAGTCATCGGCAAAAACATATGTGCGGTTAGTGCGGGTGTGAAAAATGTTGTATTCATTATCAGATACAGCATTATCATTTGGAATAAGTGCGAATACTTTTGATGCTGAAATTTCTCTAAACTCTTTAACTGTCATATGACTGTCCCCCTGATTCTATTTGTTGAAACTGTATAGTGCGTGTATTTTTATTTCAAAAATAATTTGGGGTTTTGGGGCGGTTAGCCCCATTAAAGAGGTTCGAAAATGTATGTTTTCGGACTAAATCATGTCATATGGATAAATGGGTTCCAAGTGATAGGTTTGGAATTCGCGGCCATCATCTATAACTATGAGTGGTCCATATAATGGACTCGTACGTGTGCAACAAACAGTTACAGTTTGGCCAATGTATTTGTCCTTATCGCTCAACCATCCGGGTCCATAACGACGTCTTTCGCTATATGGGATAGGCTTGATAAGGCATTTATCACCAGGTTCGAACTGATGTGGTTTTGCTATTTCTAAATTCACCATGTCAAGAACTGACAAATCCGAAAACGAAACTGTACCACTCTCTGAAAAGGTAACATAATTGGCACCATTACTCACAGTCATGATGCGTTGTGCTTGGCCATTATATTGGACGATGTCTCCGACTTTAACTGTCATCATATACCTTTCTAAATCATATCATACGGATTAGCACGTTCCAAATGATAGACTTGGAACCAAAAGCCACCAAGTTTTACACGTCTACCACATTCAGGGCTGTATCTAACCTCTGTAACTGTGTGTGTCGAACCAACAAGTGGGGTCATTTCACTTCGCCACCCAGAACCATAACAGAGTCGTTCCTCTCTTGGAATAGGGTAAATGACAACTTCGTCACCAACCTCAAACTTCGGTGAGTCATCTGATTTTACCAACATATCATCCGTGAGTCTAGTATACACCTGGTCAAAATAGGCTAATTTCGGGAAATTGTTTAGTTTCATTACTCGAACATCACGGTTATTATAACGTATGATGTCACCTACTTTAATATTCATGTATGAGTTCCTTTCTAGATGATGTCATAATTATTTTCTGGTTCCAAATGATAGGTGCAAAACCACCAACCGCTCAATCTGACACGCTGACCGAGATGTTTATCACACCTAACCTCCGTTACAGTTTGGGTCGAACCAATCATTTGCGTCATTTCGTATTGCCAACCAGGACCATAATGCATACGCTCTATATTAGGGATATCGAGAATGGTCACGCTATCACCGACTTCAAATTTGGGTGAGTCGTACGACTTGATAAGTTCTAAATTGCCCAAACCATCGCGAACAGGTCCAAAATAGCTTAGTAAAATAGATGAAGCGACGCGTAATACGCGAACGTCACGACCTTCGAAACGAACAATATCACCTACTTTAATATCCATGTATAGTCTCCTTTCTAAACAATATCAAAATCGTCAATTTTTTCTAAATGGTAAGTGTGAAAGCCTTGACCGTCACCCAAGGTTGCAATTTGACCACCACCAACAACATCACTAAGGTCTCTGACATTTGTCACTGGCCATATTTTATCAATATATTCGTCTTTTGCAAACCACCACTCGAGAATGTAATGGTTTTTCTCGTTTTCTGGAATATCATGAACATAAACAAAATCACCAATATCAAGTTGCTGGTTCGTGATGGGTTTTACTACTGTACCGCGCTGTTCAACATATTCTAACAGAACGGTACCAGACTGGGCTAGGGTGACATATTTGACACTGCGTCTAGTAACGCGTTGCTCACGACCTTTGATTGCAACAATATCACCTACTTTAATATCCATGTGACCCTACCTTTCTAAACAATATCGTAATCATGTACGGGGTCTAAGTGATAGGTTTGGAATGACCATCCATCGATGGTGACGACTTCACCAGAATAATTAGATTTTCGCGGATTGAATACTTGTACCGTTTTACCAACATATTTGTCCATTGATGGCATCCAAGAAGTACCATAATAATCCTTTTCAATTCGTGGAATATCGCGTACGATAGCGTAGTCGCCATCACGGAATTGTGGAAGTTTCACTGATTCTACGAGTTCAATGTCAGGGTTATTTTTCCCAAACCAACCAAATCCTGCTAATTTTATTTCCCTGTTATCATAATTAGGGGCTTCGGTATCTAATTGAAGAACTCGTACCGTTTGGTCTTGATATTTGACCATATCACCCACTTTAATATACATGTATAGCCCCCTTTCTAAACAATATCAAACTCATTAATTTTTTCTAGATGGTAAGTACGAAACCAGATACCATCAAAATAGGCTAGCCGACCATATACTTGATGATTCAATAAATCTTCCACAATGAACGTTTTCCCGATACGGTCACTTGTAGTTGGTATCCAGATACCGTTTGTGGGTATTTCTTCATCCCTTTTCACGTCATTGACAACTACCGCATCACCGATTTTTAGAGTTGGTAGCTTAACGGACTTGATAAGACTGACATCAGATTCTTTAACGGTCACATTACCAAATGGGCCTGATATTTGAAGCGAGTGACTCGGTATCGTTAGTGTTTTTAGTACGCGATGACGATGACCGTCATATTCAACAATATCACCTACTTTAATATCCATGTGTAGCATCCTTTCTAAACAATATCGTAGTCATCAATTTTCTCCAAATGATAGGTATGAAACCAAAGGTCATCAAGTGATACCAATGGCCCATACTCGTCGTGGTTTATGAATTCATCGACTTTAAATATTTTGCCAATTCTACTATCCATACAGCCAACCCAAACACCATTTAATGCAGTTTTCTCATAAGCGGGAACATCATTGATGATAACAGTGTCACCAACTTTTAAAGTTGGGATTTTGATTGAGTTGACAAGTTTCACATCAGATTCGTAAACCAATGCACTACTAAAATCACCAAATAGGTGTAGTTTCTTTTTAGACCTTTGTAAACATTTTAATACACGATATTGTCTACCCTGGTATTCTACAATATCACCCACTTTAATATCCATATAAAAATCCCTTTCTAAATAATATCGAAATCATTGATTTTTTCTAAATGGTAGGTACGAAACCAAAGGTCGTCAAGTTTTACCAATGGCCCATACTCGTCGTGGTTTATAAACTTGTTAACTGTAAATGTTTTACCAATTCGATAACGCATCCGACCAACCCAAATTCCATTTGAGGCAGTCTTCTCACAAGCTGGAACATCATTAATGATGACGGTATCACCGATTTGCAAATCGGGTAATTTAACGGATTCAACAAGGTTTACACGGAATTCATGAGCCCATGTGCTACCAAAATCACTAAACAGGTGTAGTGTCGTCTCAAATCCATTAGAACATCTCAGAACGCGATATTGTCGTTCTTGATATTCTACAATATCACCTACTTTAATATCCATATAAAAATCCCTTTCTAAATAATATCGAAATCACTTACCTTTTCTAAATGATAAGTTCGAAACCATAAACCATCAATCAATACTATTGGTCCATATTCGATATTATTCATGCATTTCTTAACTTCAAATTTTTTACCGATTCGGTTGTCCATTGTAGAAACCCAAAGACCATTTGAGACTTTTTCACAAGACGCAACATCATGGACAATAACTCTGTCACCAACCTTTAAAGTTGGGACTTTGACTGATTCAACAAGATTTACGTCTGATTCATAAGCCCACACGCTATCAAAATCCCTAAATAGGTGAAATTTCTTTTCAGACCTGCGCGAACATTGCAACACACGATATTGTCGACCTTGATATTCTACAATATCACCTACTTTAATATCCATGTATGGTATCCTTTCTAAACAATATCAAAATCACTAACAGGGTCTAAATGATAGGTGTGAAACCAAAGACCATTCACATAGGCAACATTTCCATAATTTTCGTCATAATAGTGATTCACAACTTCATAGGGCTCACCAGACGTCACACATCTTTCTCGTTTTGGGCCCCATTCGGATAGATATTGTCTTTTATCATCTTTGGAAATATCACGAACAATAACAAAATCACCAGGATGAATATCAGGTAGATATGATGGTCGAAGTAATTTTAAGTTCGAGATTTCATCGGCAACTAGACCGAAATCAGTCAGACGCATTCGAGAGGAGGAGTGAGTCGCCATAAGTCGAACGACGTTACCTTTGTACTCAACAATATCACCTACTTTAATATTCATGGTAATCCCCTTTCTAAACTGGTCAATTTACTTCTCAAATACCTCTAGCATTTGTAATGGATTTGAAAATTTCCGGATAATCTTGTGCTAATTTTGTCATAATGGTCAATTTAGCCTGTTCATATGTGACAAAACGTTCCCTGTCTTTTTCTGAGATGACTGGAAGCGTACCCTGGTCAAGGTTATCTGTCAAATCGGCAAGTTTGACTAACATAGCGTCGAGATTGGTACAGATGTTTTTGATGTAGTCTTCATAGGACACACGTTCTTTGTCATGCGTGAGATAGGTGAGGATATCGAGAACTTCTTCTGAGATGCCTTTTTCTTTTAAGAATTTGGCGTCAAACGGTGTATCCTCAATCGTGTCATGTAAAATTGCAGCTACCTTTTGGGTCTTCGTTCGAACAAATAAGGCATTATTTGCAACACGAAGTACATGGAAGATGTATGGGTCACCATTACGTCTAATGACGTTTTTGTGAGCCATAGTGGCTATTTCTAGTGCGTTTTGTAATTGTTTGTTATCTGACATGGTGATGCCACCTTTCTAAATTATTAAATGAATGAAATAGAAAAAAGGGTCGTATAGACCCTTAATTCTAACGTTTTCGACGAGACAATGTTGTCACACCTAATGCGGTCAATCCAAGACCAATAATACTTGCAATAGCGCTTGCATCACCAGTTTTTGGCAATTCTTTTGCGTTTGGTTGTTTTGGAACTGGTTTGTAGATGTGACGAATGTTTCCGTCTTTATCTTTTTCAGTTCTTACATAAGTATAACCATCGAAGTTATCCTTAGGTTGTTCACCATTTTCACGTGGACGAAGAACTTGGCCATCTTCCGTCACCCAAATAGTTGTGACAGTTTTCTTAGGAACTGGTTTATAGATGTGACGAATGTTTCCGTCTTTATCCTTGTCAGTTCGAACATATTCGTAACCATCGAAGTTGTCCTTAGGTTGTTCACCATTTTCACGTGGACGAAGAACTTGACCATCTTCAGTTACCCAAATCGTAGTGACAGTTTTCTTAGGAATTGGACGATAAATGTGAGTTACATTACCATCTTTATCCTTGTCAGTACGAACATATTCGTAACCATTGAAGTTGTCCTTAGGTTGTTCACCATTTTCGCGTGGACGGAGAACTTTACCATCTTCAGTCACCCAAATTGTTGTGACTGATTTCTTAGGAATCGGCTGATAGATATGAGTGGTTTTATTACCCTCTACCTTAGTTTCAACAAATTCGTACCCATCAAAGTTATCCTTAGGTTTGAAATCCTTATCAATAACCGGATTCTTCAAGACTTTGCCATCCACTGTGACCCAATTGGTGATTCGTTCAAGAGTCACTTTATTCACACTGATAGATGCTTTGACAGGTGATACAGGTGTTGGTTTCACGGGTTTCACTGGTGGAGTCCCAGTATTATCTGTTGGTTCCTTTGGTTTTTCTACACGTGGAACTTTTGGTTCTTTTGGCTTTTCACCTGCGGTATCAACTGGTTCGTTTGGTTTTTGAACCAATTTAGGCGTTGGTGGTGTAGGTGGTGTTACTGGAGTCAAGTCAGGTTTAGGTGGTTCTGTAACCGTTGGTTTTTCTGGCTCGATAGGTTTGACAGGTGCTTTAGGTGCTTTTGGAGCTGTTGGTTGTACAGGCTCTGATGCGGCTGGTGACACTGGTTTCTTCGGTTCAACTGGAGGATTACCTGGATTGATAGCGGTCTTAGCGGCGATATTGCTTGTAACGGTCATCCATAGACCTGGAATGTACGAATCGATACGCTTACGACCAACATATTCAGGGTCACTTGAGAAAATATTAAAGCTTGGTGCTGTACCAGTTAGGCGCAAGGCTGAACTCATATACCAGAAATATGGATTTGCTGGGGAGTCAATATTCGCCTGACCAAAAATGTTGGATGTGTTATTTGCAACAGTCGAATAATACTTATCACCCTGTTTTTGAATCGAAGAACCGGTAATACCGACTTCTTGAGTTCCGTTTCCTAATGTGAATCCTTCTACAGTACCTGGGCCAACTGTACTATTCAAACTAGACAATCCAAGATAGGCATCAGATTTCAAATCGATTAACTTGCCGTCAGCATCATAGAATCTCATAGTGACTTTGAACTTAAATGCATAGTGTCCATTTGCCTGGTCATTACGTCTGAAGTTGATACTAAAACCATGTTGCGGATTTTGTGCAAATGCCAAAACACCATATTCTGAGATGTTAATTGATGATGGGTCTACATCAAGTGTCATGGAAACCTTCGATAATGGTTTTCCTGCATATGTCGAATTTGTTAAGTTCGTGTAATCAATGGTAACTGATGAATCACGACCAACTCGATAAGCAATAAAATCCTTATTATCTGGTCCACCTAAACCACCAGCACCTGGGATTTTTTGTACCTTCTCTGGTGCGGTTGTCGTTGAATCAATAGCTATTTTATAAGACCTACTATCAGCCACTAATGCATCAATATAATATGCTTTCGATTTAATAGCCTCAAAGGCACGTTTAATACCGTCAGCAGAGATTGGTTGTGCGTTCTTAGATACACTCACTTTAGCTACCGCATTCGGTTCTGATTTATAAATGAGGTTTTGTGAAACAGCCTCTTTCAACCAACCATCTTTACCTTTATTAGCTTTTATTTCGGCCAACTGCTTGTCGTATTCAGCCTTGGCTGCGTTATATTTGGCTAATTCAGTTTCATATTGTTGATATTTCTTCTGATACTCAGCTGTTTTCTTGTCGAACTCTTTGAGTGCTTCAACATCGGCTTGATATTGTTTGAGACGGTTTTCATAATCAATTTTTGCCTGATTATAGGCTTTGACATCTGCCTCATACTTGCTCATATCTGCTTGATATTTAATCATATCCGCATCGTATTTTGCCTTTTTCTCATTATAGGCCGTCATGACTTTATCATATTCAGCCTTTTTGATATTATATGCAGATTCGATTTCGGATTGCTTAAACTTATCAAGTTCATATTGACGTTTGGCATTTTGATATGCTTGCTCAGCTGCAGCGTTGTCCTTCAATGCCTGATTATAAGCCGCGAGGTCTGTTTGGTATTTGACAAGGGCGTCTTTGTCATTTTGAACTGATTGATTCCATTTCTCCAATGACTTCTCATAGGCTTCTTTGGCGCTCTGGACAGCCTTTTGATTATCCTCATACACTTTGCTCTTCTTCTCATACTCAATGACTTGTTCATCGTATGATTTCTTCGCTTCTTCGTATGCTGACAATGCTTTCTGGTACTCGGCTTCGGCCTTCTCGTACGCTGCTGTTGCTTTATCATTATCGGCTTTAGCTGATTTGTATGACGCGATTAACTCACGAAGTTGGGTAGTCAATTTATCATAATGTGTTTTCAAATCATCATCGCTCGTAACCGTTTTAGTAGGCTCTTCAGCTACGGAAATGCCTAGTGATTTAGCCTCAGCAATAAGTTTATCAAGCTCCTCCGGATAAGATTCTACTTGACTGTCTGCGTGTGCGATTGGACTGGCCGACGCAAAACCAAGCGCTGACAATCCCATCACTGTTCTAGAATATTTTTTGACAATGGACATATTTGTCTCCTTTCATACACTATAATTTTAACATGTATGACGAAAATTGTCAAATATAATTGTCAAATATAGATTACAAAAAAGGAGAAATTATGCACATAAGGAACATTTCCTTTAAATTTTTAAAACAAAAAGAGCCCCTGGTGGGGCTCATGGGTTATTTGGTTTTTGACCAACGCTCAACGATTGTATCTTTGAGGTACTTGTGTAGTTGTGTTTCTTCTTGCACCACTTCTTGTTTGGTGCGTTCATTAGCTAATCGCTGACGAATGGTAGCGAGAGTGTCATTCGCTAACATTCGACCATCTTCAAAGACTGGTCGCAAAGCTTTCCAAGTTGATGCAGAAGCCTCTGCCTCATTTAGACCATCCATCCAGAGTAAATCGTTTTGTGATTGGTCATCTGTTAGACTTGTGAAATCAAAATCAGGATTTTCGGTCAGAACATCTTCTTTACGAGCAACAACAACGCGTCCACGTTGTGAACGTTTTGTCCCATCATCAGTCTTAGGGTCCTTAAAGAGCATACGTTCTTCCCCATCAACTGTTGCGGCTGTTGCTTTGACTGCGAAACCAAAAGTATCGCGAGTATGGTATTGGTAAGAAAATGAACCGATACCAAATACGATATTTGTTGTTGCAAATCCTTTGGCTTCAAGACGTTCTGAAATAGCAGTAGCACGTTCCAGATTGATAGAGTCACCATAGATTGCACCGATGTGCGGGTCAAGGACTTTGTAACCTTGCTCATTTACCTCGCCACCAAAGGTATCCCATAGACATTCAATGAGGCCCTTTTCTTCAGGGGTAGTACCGTTCACTTTTGTACCTGTTACAATATCAACTGGGTCACCACTGTCAGGACGGACAACGAGTTTTCCATCACGAGACATGATGATATCTTTCAAAGCTGGAAGATATTCTGTCACGACCTTCCAGAAGTCCCATGTATCAGACACAACGGAGAACAAACCTGTTGGATAAACATCAACTAAAAGATGTTTGAAGAGTTCCAACTCATCAGCCTGTCCATATGAACACATAACGCTGTGTTCAGTCGCTGAGATAGATGCACCTGTTGTGAAATCAAGTGGCGCATGATAATATTTGTTGGCGCCAAAGATGGCGGGGATTGTGTCAGTCCCTTGGAAAGAAGTCAAATGACCCATACCCGAAGCCATACCTGATTGTTCAGAAGACATTCCACGTAGTGAGAAGTCATGACCTTGGAATTCTACACCAGCTGTTGAACCTGTGGTTTTGAGGGCGTATTCATCAAGCACTTTACGATATTGATATGCAAGTGTGGCTGACGTAATTGGTTGCCAAATAGTTGTTGACAAAATTGTCTCAAGGAAATTGGTCAACCAGAAGAATTCAGGTTGAGTATTTTCAATTGTCATTACAGGGCAGCGCATTGGCGCAAGTGTCCCTTCGGGTAGCGCTTCAATTTTGATTGGTAGATACCCAAGATTGTGCAATTGGACAAGGTGTTCGGTATAGACTTCAGTTTTACCTAGAGTATTTTTGACAAAGTTTTCGTAAGTTGAAATAACGTCTTCAAGAGGTTTGTCGAAAAAGTCATTGTCGAAACGGTCAAGGAGATATTCTTTGATGAAATATTGCAATCCAAAGAACACAATTTCATCTGACCACGGCGCATACTTGTTGGAACGTGGTGTCAAAGTTGAATAAACCTTAGTTGTACCTTCTGGGTATTGTTCACGGTGTGAGAGTTTATAAAAATCGGTTGTCAAATAGATGGGTGTTGTCATGTGTATTACTCGCTTTCTAGTCTTGTTGTGTTGCAATTACTTTAAAATTATTGAGACGCAGGAATTCTTTCGGAGTTTCTTCCAAAAATTGCTTGGTCATCGTATTGAGTTCATCTTGATATTGTTCTCGAACAAAGGATGGATTTTCAATATTTTTGATATTTCGTTCACATTTTTTAGCATATGCTGTATAATATTCAGCAGCTAACAGTTTTTCGGCATCCTCAAGATTCAAGACGGTGATTAACTCAAATAATGAATTACCCGGAGTTGGTTGGTGATATTTTTCACCTGGAATATATACTAAGGAGTATGTTGTCATTTGATTTTCTCACTTTCTAGTTCTTGGGGTGAATAATGTCAAACATGACTTTCACATGAAATTGATGGTCTTCATCAAAGTCATGACTTTTCATGTCGACTGACCCTCGAGGCGTTGCAATAGAACCTGTAAAGAATATCTTATTAAAGGTTTCAGGGACTGAACCTTTAGTCATAGCTTCTTCAGCGTGGGTCACAATTAGCCAGTTGTTTTCGGATTTGATATCCAAATCATTTTCAACAGCTTTGATAGCTCCAACAAAGGTACCACCGTAAGAACACAAATCGTCGATAATAATAATTGGTGCATTTTCAGATGGTTCTGTTGTTTTCTTGTGAATTTGGGCCTTGATGCCTTCAATTTTACCTGTCGCAAAGTTGCGAACCTTTTCACAAATAATGACATTTGGATAGGCGTCATAATTGTAACGCTGGGCCGCACCTTTATCCGGGAATACGAACCAGGCGTCATTTGTATTGATACCTGTATAATTGATAACGTCTTCTGCTAAAGAGTAATTGATTTCGTGCGCAAGTCCTGGACGGTGGCTATTGAGTTTTTCAATTGTGACGGATGAATGAGGGTCTAGGATATAGATGTTCAACAGTGACTTGGTCATTTGTGTAATCATACGTGTGAGCACATCAAGTGAAAAAGCAGTGCCTGGGTTTTGTACACGGTCCATGCGTGAATACGGCATATAGCCGATGTATAGGCTATAAGCTTGACCAAGAGAATGAATGGCGTCATCCAACAAGAAGAGTTCAAAAATAGACTCATCGTTTTCATAATACCAATATACATCATTCATAAGACCAGGTTTCAATTCTAGAATATCTCTTGATAAATCCAGTCGTCGTTCATTATTCGGAAATGTGATGAACTCAATTAATTGTTTATTGACGTATAACATATGATTACCTTTCTATTGGTATAGCGGTTTAATATCATCACGCTTGATAGCGTAATAACGTGGTGGACGACCTTGCGTCTTGGTCTTAACAAATTCATCAGTCTCCATTAGAAACTTTTGTACAAATGACATTTGTCGTAAATTTGAAGCCAATACCTTTTCATAATAAGGTTGGAAATGGGCCAAAATATCACGAGTTTCCTCAAGGGTGATTCTACTACCCGCCAAAAAGAGTGGTAGTGGATGTTTGTCCCAGTTATTAGCCAAAATATGATAGGCCAAATTCACCATATCTGTATGGTCAAATGGCAGAGTCAATCCTGGTTTGAAATCTACCCAATCATCATTAAACGTTGATTGGTTAGATAGTAATACAAGTGTTGGAATGGATACTACATGACCACGTTCATCGCGAAATGGGTTGGTTCTTGCTGGTAACTCTTGTAGCGTATAAGTTAGACTATCAAGATGTGTTTTCTCATCAAGCGTTCGTTTTACAGCTGATGAAATATGCTCACCTTCTTGTAACAAAACGCCGGGAAGTGCGGGCTCCCCTTTTGCGGGGTCAACCTCACGTTTAGGCGTGTAGAGTTTGACAGTGTGATTTTCTCGGTCATAGGCAATGATGAGTAAATCGACCGCCAAATTTTGAGTGGGTGTCAACTTCATGTGAAAAGTCCCCTTTACTAATTTGTATTTATGATTAATAATTATGATTAATCTTTATGTTTATTATAAAACAATGTTTTTGAAATGTCAAGCGGTTTTGTTAAAAATTTTATTCGTAATTTTATGATATAATTATTATAGAATATGAATTATGAGGTGAAGATGATGAGTTATAAAGACGTTTTATTATCTCTCAGAGATGCAAATGTCGTTGACATCAAAACAAATGAATATTTTCAGGACGGTTGTGAAGAAAATGACTACTGGGATGAATATATTCAAACGATTGGTTTCGAATTCGATGATGAACGCCATTTTGAATTACGTTTTGCGAGGTTGTATTCATATGCCTTAGATATTGAATCATTTACGAAGTCATTATTGAATAATTACGAATGTTATACTGAAATGAATTATGATGAATTCAAAGCAGCGATGACAGATTTACAAGGTCGCTCTCGTGATGAAATTGAGCAATTAGTACCAAATACTAGCAATGAAATTGAACAATTAGAGCGAGACATTGTATCAACAAATACTACTACAACCTTACCGATGTTAGCCAATAAAGATGTTTACGCCTTAGTAAAAGACCCAAATGCGATTGACACAAAAGTGCTTTGGGATGTTCGAAAACATAAGGAATCCAATGACAATGCTGTTATCCAATTGGGTGAAGATTGGGGTAGAGCTGTTGTCAAATTAGTTGACAATGGTCAACCTTTATATCAAAACGCAACAGGTGACCAATTGGCTAGTATTCCATCTATAACATCTTCACAAAATTTTCAATCTAGTGTCATTCGCGACACCTTAAAATATGTCCAACAAGGTTTGAGTTTAAACGAATTTCAACTACAATCATCATTGGATGATATCCAACTCAAAGGTTTGGAATTATAAAAACGCCCCGATAATTGGGGTGTTTTTATATCCTTTCTTAAATCGCATGTTGATTTCACTCGTATCGCTCAAGAAGTTCTTTTAGGAAGTTTTTGAAATCTTCTTCGTTAGCTGGTGAATAGCTGAATTCTAACCAATATTTGTAGATTGACCAATCGCCAATCCCTTTAGCTTCTAAATATTCAGCCTCTGCCTTATCAAATGTCACCGGTAGATTGCCTGTGTTGAAGCCAAGTCTGATTCGAAATTGGATGACATTCGGTTGAATATACATTTCTAACATGCCATATTTGATGCGAGAATCTTCTTTTATATGTTTGATGGAGTTTGGTTTGTAACCAATATCTTTTAAGTTTTCAATAATTGATTCGATAGTTTTTATTTCCATGATAAATATTCTTTCTATATAGTAAAAGCAGTTTAGATGTTTTCAAACTGCTTTGCCACACTAGTAATAAAGTAGTTTGGGCACGACAAGTGGTTTTGTTAAAATTTTAAATGAGGTCGAAATTGCTAACGGATTCAATATGGTATAGTTGAAAATTGTAGCCATCAATACAACCAAACCAGCCAAATCTATCACTGTAATGGATATCTGTGATTTTGTGAGCAGTACCCGATGACACTAATTTATCCATGTTGGGACCCCAACCGACTCCATAATATTCTTTTTCATCTTCTGGAATATCGATAATGATGACGTCATCATGATTTTTGATGGTTGGTTCCGGAATAGATTCAACAAGTTTGACATCATTAACAGAGATTGCCGCACCGTTACCAAAATGGGATAACTTCAATAGTTCTCGAAATCCCGATGGGGTATTGGTCATATCCATAACCCGGACACGTTTCCCCTGATATTCAACAATATCGCCTGGTTTGATTTCCATTGTCATTCACCTATCCTTTCTCAAATAATATCAAATAAATTAGCAGGTTCAACATGGTAGAGTTGGAATGTATATCTACCAATACGACCAATCCAACCATAATCATCACGATAATGTACGTTTTCAACTGTGAGGGTGTCACCAGATAGTCTTAATTCATCCATAGAGCTCACCCAAGAGGCGCCATACTCATCTTTTTCAGCCTCAGGAATGTCTCGAATGATAACCTCGTCACCATCTTTTAATGTTGTATCCGGTACAGATTCAACCAATTTGATGCTATTAGTAGAATCACCACCAATCCAACTAAACTGAGAGAGTTGGACGTCGAATCCTGAAAAACCCCGGTCAATCCCCATAACTCGAACTATTTCACCGCGGTATCTGACTATATCACCTGGTTTGATTTCCATTGTTAGTTACCTACTCCTTCTTAAATTATGTCGAAATTATCAACAGATTCAATGTGGTAGAGGTGAAATGTATACTCGCCAATGTTACCAAGCCATCCGTAATCTTCAGTATATCGGATATGGTAGATTGGGCGAGCTTTGCCAGACCTCATCATGTTCTCCATCTCTTCCATCCAAAGGACGCCATACGCATCTTTTTCCTCATCCGGGATGTCGTGGATTATCACCTCATCACCGTTCTTTAGGGTTATATCTGGAATGGATTCAACCAATTTGATTCTATTAACCGAATTGCCATCAACCCAACCAAAATGAGAGAGTTTGAATGATGGGTTAGACATGCTCATACCACATTTCAAGACGCGAACTATTTTACCACGATATTTAACTCTGTCACCGGTTTTAATTTGTATTGCCATTAGTCAACACCTACCTTATTTTTCGGGTTTGAATAAGTCATTTAGTTTGCGACTACCTTCATTTTGAATAGTGACGCGGATTTCGGCGCTACCTTCCAATGCTGGAATCATGTCACCTGTTGTGGAACCTAATTTTTGATAATAACCCTTATAAGGGCGATATTCGATTTTTACAATTTTTGAATCTTTTGTGATTTCACCATCAACAATAACATTTGATAACTCGACACGTCTTGTGACAGCTTCCTTGTCAGTTTTTGCTACGATGTCATAATTGATTTGATTTGGTCGATTTGATTTACCGACCTCGAACAAATGCGCATTTTCACCCAGCGCTTGACCAGCTTCAACAATGATTTTTCCATTACTATTTACAAAAAATCCAGCGGGTTTAAGTGTGACTTTAGCGTCAATATCATTTGTATAAATTTGTTTCCACTTATAGTCAGAAACATTAACCTGTTCTACTCTATCAGTCCCATAACCGCAAAATATAAGAATAGCAAGGTTTGATATCATCCACATCATCAATACATCATCCCATTCTAATTCTGTACGTCGAGTGATGATAACGGCAATGATAATAGATATTATGGTGAGAGCAAACCATAACAGGGCAAAAGGGTTTGGAATACTTAAAAATTTTTCTAACATGTCAATCCTTTCTAAACAATGTCATAATTTTGCACATGTGTAATATGGTAAGCGCTGAACCAATAGTTTTGAATTTTGACAATAAGACCTTCTTCGTCGTCACCTTGCACATCTATGATTTTTTGAGGTTGTCCATCTAGCGTGAACTTCATACCAGGCATCCATCCACATGTGTAATTATCCTTTTCGTAGGTAGGTATATCATGAACGATTACTAAATCGCCAGGCTCAAATTCTGATAATTGGACAGATTTAATCAGGGTCAGTTCATTAATGGGCACATACTCATTAAATTCTCGAGCGGCTAACTCAGCTATATGCGCCCCGTTATAATCATCTTCAATACGCATAACACGCGCATGGGTGCCGTGGTATTCGACAATATCTCCAACTTTAATACTCATTGTATATCCTTTCTAAATCATATCATACTCACTAACAGGAATGAGATGCCATGCATTAAACCACCATTCACCGAGTTTGACTATTGGTCCGAATTCAGAATTGTATTCAGATTCAGTAACTCGATACTCATTACCAATGTAATCATCCATTTCGGGTACCCAGAAACCGTCTTCGTACCGTCTTTCGCATCCAGGAACATTATCGACATGGGCCATATCTCCAACCATAAATTCGGGAATATTTACGGATTCGATTAAAGTGACATTGCTTGGGTGTACGCGTTCTCTGAAATGGTCACATCGTATCTCAAATTGGCGGCGTTCATAGTCTACTGCAATGTTTGGTTGCCTCATCACGCGACAGCGTTGACCGGCATATTGAACAATGTCTCCAATTTTAATCTCCATAGTAATACACCCCTATACAATATCATAATCTTGTGCATGCTCGACATGATAGGCTTGGAACCAACATCCTTTAATTTGGACAATGATACCTTCTTCTTCGTGGGTTACTACGTGTTTAATTGTATGGGGTTCACCATCCAAAATCTTATTCATAGACGTCAACCATCCACAACCATAAAGTTCCTTTTCATATTGCGGTATGTTACGAACAATAACTAGGTCACCAGGTTCAAAATTTGACAACTCGACAGATTCAATAAGTTCTAATTCATCAAGTGGTATGTGGATATCTAATTTTTGTGCAACCAAATGAGCCTTATACTCACCGTCTTCATCATCTTCTATGATACGCATAACACGCGCGTGATTATTATTATATGAAACAATATCACCAACTTTTATATCCATTTATTATCCTTTCTAAATAATATCATAATCACCAATAAGGATGAGATGCCACGTATAAAACCACCAATCACCGCCGAGTTCTACGATTGGTCCAAATTTGGAATTATATTCATACTTAGTAACTTGATAATCATTACCAATATAGTCATCCATTTCAGTGACCCAAAATCCATATTCGTGTCGTCTTTCGAATTCCGGAACATTATCAACGCAAACCCTATCCCCAATCATAAATTCTGGTAGATTTACAGATTCGATTAATGTTACCTGCTCCGGGTATATGTGCTCTCTGAAATCATGGCATCTTATCTCAAATTGGGGGCGCCCATAGCCCCTTACGGAACTCGATTGACTCATCACGCGACAATGCTGACCTCTGTACTCGACAATATCTCCGATTTTGATTTCCATTTGTGTCACCTCCTATACAATATCATAAGGTGGTTTCAACGCCACATCTCGATATTCATTAAGAATTTCTTGAACAGTGGCGCCAACAAAAGGGAGTGGTATAATAACTATCTCTGGGCTGGCGGCATTGTTTTTATCATTGCACCGCTCATCAAAATAGGCGTAAACAGCTTCAAAATCAATCGTTTGATTCGTATCCGGATTCATGGCGCGTTCAACATTATCCTTTGTTAACTCTGTAAACCTACAACCTGCAACATACCGATAAAATAAATAGCAATCGGATAGTTCACCGTATTCGCTGTCGTTTATGTCTAAGTAATCAGATAATTTTCTGTACCTTGGATTTTCAAAATATCGTTTTCGTTGCTCAGTTCGTAAATCGATTTCTTCTTCTATTGTTCGCATGTATACACACCAATCCACCTTTCTAAATTGTGATTTCTCCTATGTGTGACCTACTATATTGTAGGCCACAGTTATAAAATATTTGTTTAGACAATATCGAAACTATCAGTTGGTCTTTGGTTGACAGGTTTTAAATGATAAGTGTGGAAGTTCCAGCCACCGATTTTGACAATCTCATTTGTTGAGCGTAATTGTCGAACAGTTACAATTTGACCAACGAGGTTGTCCATGTGCTCAGACCAGAAACATCCGTAGGCGTGTTTTTCACTTTCTGGGATATTACGTACACGCACAAGGTCACCGGTTTTTAGCTCTGGTAGTTTGACAGATACTACCAGTTTGATTTCGGGGTTATCCTCACGAAATGAACCAAATTTTGCTAGTGTGATATCACCGTCTTTAGCACGCATGACACGTACAGTCACACCACGATATTCAACAAGGTCTCCAACTTTAAATCTCATCTCTCTTATCCTTTCTTAATGTTTGTCAGATGTTAGACAATTTACTTCCACCAATGCATTGACAAGATTTACAATGTCTCGAACATTCTTGTCAATTGACTTTTTAAACATGTTAAATTCAGCTGTATTTTGGTCAACAGGTATATAATATTCTACCTGAATTTCATCATCGCCAATGAAATAACCTTCGACTCGTTCGAGATTATCATAGTCAACACCTTGGTCTGAGAGCAATTCTTGCAAATACAAATCACAATCATCTAGTAGGAATACCGAATGGTCTTTGTTTGTATAAACAGGGAATCTACCGTCACCGTGGTTCGTATAGGCTACATATCCATCTGTACATTCTTGATTGCTGGTCTCATCGTCTTCTAAACGGTCGAACCATTCATCAGAGGTGAACCCAGAACCTTCTGGTTTTGTGATGATTCCATATGAACCACCATCGACTCCGCAGAAGACATCGATGTCTAATTTCGGTAATAATTTGTTGACATCTTGCACTTCGTCTTCGTGTACAAATAGTAGTGCTATCTCATCAGTCCCTGATTCACGTTTGACATTGTAGACGAGGTAGTTGCCTGGTTTTGCATGAGTGATATGACCTTCAAATTCACCAATAGCAATTTGTGGCCCAAGTGTTGTTTTAGTTGTTTGTGTTTGTGTAAATTTCATTTCAGATACCTCTCGTTTTTTTTAAATTATATCGTAATCTGTGACCCGCTCTAAATGGTAAGGAAAGAACCACTCATCATTGATTTTAACAATCAGACCAAAGTAGTCTGTATTTTGAACAGCTTCAATTTGATATTGCATATTTGATTGGACCATATTCTCATGTTCTGACCTCCAACCGGTTACGTATCCATCTTTATCATTTTGAGAAATATCATTGACAATTACATAATAGCCAACCTTTAAGTCGGGTAGGACTACTGATTCGACAAGTGTTATGTCATCAATAGTCCCATTTACCAACCCAAAGTGTGATAATTTCATTCGTGATGAATATAAGGCCATGATACGAACAGGGGTGGTAAGCTCCTTATACAGAACTATATCTCCGACTTTAATATTCATATTTGCACCTCTCGTTTTTTTTAAACAATGTCATAGTCCGGTGTCGGTGTTATATGATAAGGTAAAAACCAATAGCTATCAACTTTAACACCTCGTCCAAAAGCAACGGTATCGCAAATTTCCTTGATTTGACGAGCCTCACCAGATGTGACGATTTTCTCACACCCACCATACCAGGGTGTTATATATGTATTTTTCTCTTCAGTGGGAATGTTATTAACAATCACCCAATCACCAACCTCTAAATTTGGTAACGTTACGGATTCAACTAATTCCAAGTTGCTAGGTGAACCGCCAATATTCCCGTCATGAGATAATCGAAGTATATGAGTTCCACACATCATCAGTCGTTGCGTCTTACCTCCATAACGAACTATGTCACCAGTTTTTACGTTCATAGTCAATATCCCTTCTAATAATTTAATTTGTGATGTTTTCACGACGGTGATGAGTCTTACAGTTTTGAGTTACTGATTTTTTCGTACACCCCACCTCGTACAATTTTTGATTTCGAAAATGATTTGGGGTTTCGGGGCGAATGCCCCGTTTCATGTTCGGCATGTATATGCCGAAACAATGAAAATGTTCATAAATTTGTATGCGAGTTTCCTAAACGTTCGGTACATAGTGAACAATGGGGTTTTTCGAGGTAGTTTTTGGATAAATCCAACCATTTTTGGGTTATTTTTATTAATTTGGACAAAATTGGACTCGAAATTGGATTTCGTGTTAGCGGTTACAAACAGCGGTATGACAATGTTTTTCATCAAAACCTTATTTTTAATAAAAAAGTGCAAAAAAATTTTAAAGAGTCTCTAGAAAAATCTTTTTAATTTTTTCTGATGTTTTTGAGCCAAATTCTCAAAACCCCGATGGTTGGTGGATTTGAGAACGCTTACACAAAATCCAATTTTTAATCCAAATCTATCCAAAGGGTGGTTTCGCACCCTTGGATATTTTAGTAATTGTTCGGATATTCCGAATTATTATTTTATAAGGCTGTACAAACGGGTCACATCGCCAGGGGTGTGTCCGTCATATTCTGGCGCATTTGGCAACTCTAAAACGTCAAACAAATCCCAGTTATCGATATGATAATGATATGTAAATTGACCCTCGGGTGTGTCAATTCCGACAATGAAAAAATCATCAAACATTGTACCATCCGCATGAAATTTGGATTTCCAAGACATTGATTTGTTCTGATTACAAATAATAGAAAACAAAATCATACGATGGTGATATAGTTCATTATACGTGTGATAACCATCTGATAAATCACCCTTGTTTGGTAATTCTAAAAGTTTCGTTTGAATATTTTGAAAATCTGACATGGTCACTACCTTTCTGATGTTATTTGTCGAAGGTCTTATCTAAAAAGTCGCTCAGATAATCCTTGGGTGGTGCAAAATGTAGATAAACATGTTCCAGTTCTTTGCTGTCGAAAATCGAAAGTGGCGATGGGATGAGGAATTTGATAGTACCTTCAATCCAACTATCGTTATTGCCACGAAGTTGCGCGCGCGTGCGAAAGACTCGTTCGGATTCAACTACTGGTAGTGGTTTGACATAGTGGACATCGTGACCCATAAAAATGAGGCTTTTGACGATTTCTGGATTTTGAGCAGCAAATACATATTTGTATGTACCACTTTTTACAACTTCATCAATCGCTTTGACATAATCCCAAAGACCATTTTCTTTGCGAGTGCGGTTTGGGATACCTTTGAATTCTTCTGAACTCAGATGTTCGTACCCGGTTTTATCAAACAAAAAGTCCGAACTTTCCAAATCTAACGCGATATCCGGGTGCTCTTTTGCGTAATGAGTTTTCCCCATGCAGGGAAATGCAAGGATGATTTTTGTCATTGGTGAATACCTTTCTGATTTTATTCGTGATTTAATTTTTGTAGTTGTTACGGTTTAAGTAATGACCAGTTATAGAACCGATAATTGCGAATATATAAATTACAAATAATGTAATGATGTATCCATGATTCACGGCTGCGTGCGTAACGATTGTCATCAAACCTATATATGCAATGGTTGGTTTTATCTTGTCAATTATTTCTATTGTTTCGTACTCCCACATTTGGGTGAGAAATAGCGCTAAGAAATATATAAGGGATGCGATGATAAATAACCATATTACAAAGGCAAAAAGGTGATGACCACCTAGTAAAATGACGATGGTGCCCGATATGAAGTAATAAGTAAAGGCTAGAGATAAGGCCATTAGTGACCCAACAATCAAAAGTGGTAGAAAGTCATTTTTCAACCATTTTAATATTTGTTTTATGAGATTTTGGCCCATGGTTTTCCTTTCTTGTGAAATATCGTACAATCATTGAAAATAAACACCCCTGAAATTTCAGAGGTGTTTTCGTTAGTTTAGAAATTCGATTTTGACAACTCGCCCAACAGACCTGACAAAGGTACTTTCGTGTGCTATTTCGTATTCTAGGCATTCTTTATCGGTGATGATATACAAGTAGTAATAAGTATCTTCGTCAACCCAATCGGAATAGTCATTCCAATCATTAAGAACATTATAGATGAGGTCTAAAATATCATCCATAGACTCACGAGTGAATTTTCCAGTCACCCATTTCTCAAAACGTTCTAGAACTTCTAGTTGAGAACCGCAATTGAGCTCTTGTTGAATGTCAACAAGGGTCTCAATTTCACCGTCATCGATGAGCTCTCTAAGCTCTTTGTAAGAATTGTTGAATTCGTCATGCACGAATTTCTTTAAAATAGATTTGGTCATAACAAACCACCTTTAAAAATGTATTTACTCCCTGCAAATTGTTCCCGTTTGGGTATTGGCGGAGCGATGGTTTTGACCTATTTTACTGAATTTCTCTAAACAATATCATAACCGTCTATCGGGTATTGGTTGATGATTCCGTGTTCAAATAGAATATCGAGAATTTCTCCCAAATCATCCATTGAATATTGTTTAAACGATGTGGGTCTGGATGCACTATCAACTACCACCCACTAAAGTGGGTGGTTTGTCCCTAATTTGAAGGTGGTCAATCAGAAATAATTTCCTTCCACCTTCTTTACTCGTTTGAGTAAAACAATTGAGACTTCTTTTTAGAAAGTTCTTTCTAAATCCGCAGGTTGACGAGCTACGGCAATGACATACGTGTACGCATGTCTATTCATTTGAGATTACAAAAGACGGTTTCTCAATACCCGATACAAACCATTTACCCAATTCATAAATGTTCATAGCACCTACTCGGTCATCGTTACTTGAGTAATTGCAATTAGAACATACATATTGATGAATGTTTTTATCACGGTTTGATTTATCGATGCTTCCACACTTAGGACATCTTTGACTAGTGTAATGAGCATCCACTAAGACGACTTCACTTTCGTTTAAATGAGCCTTGTATCTTAGTTTTTGCTCTAAGTCATAAAAAGACCATGAATGGTGCTCATAACGATGCTCTTTACGACGCGCATGAACGGTGTCAAATGTTACACCAGTCAAATCTTCTAGTACGAAGAGCGTATGTTTACCGTAAGTGTTAACGAGTGTCTTAGATAGTTGATGATTAACATCACTCATCCAACGGGATTCTCGTCCACTTAGAGAACGTAAACGACGTTTAG
>ERZ773074.90-NODE-90-length-42488-cov-28.769519_pt1 | contig 42488 bp, 39 predicted proteins | sample MGYA00580615_ERZ773074 | MGnify/ENA primary metagenome ERZ773074 (study PRJEB29015, sample SAMEA2738126) | human oral metagenome | biome: human oral; feature: human-associated habitat; material: saliva | place: China | collected 2160 ...
GTACCGGTAAAGATGCCGGTTACCCGCAGCAGGACGGAAAGACCCCGTGGAGCTTCACTGTAGCTTGATATTGATTTTCGGCATTGCATGTACAGGATAGGTGGGAGACGTTGAGTTCAGCACGCCAGTGTTGGAGGAGTCACCGTTGGGATACCACCCTTGTAATGTTGGAAATCTAACCTAGTACCGTGATCCGGTACAGGGACAGTGTCAGGTGGGCAGTTTGACTGGGGCGGTCGCCTCCTAAAGAGTAACGGAGGCGCCCAAAGGTTCCCTCAGCGCGGACGGAAATCGCGCGAAGAGTGCAAAGGCAAAAGGGAGCTTGACTGCGAGACATACAGGTCGAGCAGGGACGAAAGTCGGGCTTAGTGATCCGGTGGTTCCGAGTGGAAGGGCCATCGCTCAACGGATAAAAGCTACCCCGGGGATAACAGGCTTATACCCCCCAAGAGTTCACATCGACGGGGGTGTTTGGCACCTCGATGTCGGCTCGTCTCATCCTGGGGCTGAAGTAGGTCCCAAGGGTTGGGCTGTTCGCCCATTAAAGAGGTACGCGAGCTGGGTTCAGAACGTCGTGAGACAGTTCGGTCCCTATCCGCTGTGGGCGTTGGAAATTTGAGAGGAGCTATCCTTAGTACGAGAGGACCGGGATGGACATACCTCTGGTGTACCGGTTGTTCTGCCAAGGGCATAGCCGGGTAGCTACGTATGGAAGGGATAAGCGCTGAAAGCATCTAAGTGCGAAGCCCACCTCAAGATAAGATTTCCTCCGAAAGGTAAGACCCGTGAGAGACTATCACGTTGATAGGTCAGAGGTGTAAGTACGGTAACGTATTCAGCTGACTGATACTAATAGGTCGAACACTTGACCAAATGGTTTTAAGCATGAGGTGGTTATTCAATTTTGAGGGTACAGCTCTCAAAAGCGTAGAAGATGATAAAGTACATCTTACTACAAAATATGAGTAGATTGCGAAACGCGATTTACATAATCCGGTGACAATAGCAGAGAGGTTACACCTGTTCCCATCCCGAACACAGAAGTTAAGCTCTTTAGCGCTGAAGATACTTGGTGGGAAGCTGCCTGGGAAATTAGGACGTCGCCGGTTTTTTTATAAGGCCCCATGGTCAAGCGGTTAAGACATCGCCCTTTCACGGCGGTAACCCGGGTTCGATTCCCGGTGGGGTCACCACCAATTAAATATGCGCTTGTGGCGGAACTGGCAGACGCACCAGATTTAGGTTCTGGCGGGCGACCGTGGGGGTTCGAGTCCCTCCAAGCGCACCAAATTAGATCTATAGTTTAACTATAGGTCTTTTTTCTATTCATATATATTTATATTTCTTTCTTTATTCATTATTATCCATTTAATATAATTTTGAATTTATTTACTATCTTTACCTATTGTTTTTCATTTTCTTTGTTCGGCTAAAGGTGTGCTGAAGGGGAATTTTTTTAATGTTATTATTTGATTGTAAGGACTTAAGTAATCCTTACCACTCCAATTTTTTACTATTTCTAGAGGTGATTGATGAGATTTCGAATTTTGTTAAGCGATAAAGACTATCTTACATCGTTTGTTGAAATGACTAGTAAGATAGACAAAAACCTTCTTATTGACTTAAATTTTAATGGTTTACTTCTTGATAATGAACTGTTAATTACTGATATTAATGTTGAAACGTTATCTCATCAGTATCCTTCTTTAAATACTCAGGCTGTATGTTTTCTTTCCCCCATAATAGGTGAGGAAAATCTTTTTAAAGGACCATTTAAACTTTTTAAGTTTCAGCCTTTTGATGACATGATTTCTAAAATTAAGATTTGCAGTTTTAGTCATTTTGGAGGTAACAGCTATGATATCTCAAAAAATCATAAAATCGCATTTATTTTTGATATAGATGTTTATTCTTCTGATTTTATTGAACAGTTTGCGAAGCAAATAGTTTATAAGTACGGGTTAAATGTGTTGATTTTTCCACTTCAGTATTTGTCTTCGATTAACCATTTTGAAAACAAAGGATTTACTGATTCTTATATTTTTAAGAAACTTGTTTATTTAATTAATAAACATGAAAGAATTCCAATTGAATCTTTTTTTTCTTTAGACAATTTGGGATTTTATTATTTTAAAAGCTCTTTGGCTTTGAATCCTATAGCGAAAATGGATGATACTTCTTTTGAAATGTTAATTAAGTATATATATGGACATTTCTTTGATGTTATTTGTTTTGATATTGGACGTTGTCTTAATGAACGTAATGTTAAATTACTTCAACATATGGACAAAGTTATTTTACTTACCAGGAATTGTAAACCTGATGAATCATTTTCAAGCATTGTCTCAGAGTTGGGTGTAAATAATGTTTCTTATATTAACCATGATTCTGATGGAACTACTTTAGAAATTACTATTAGTGAGTTGATCGATTCAGTTTTAAACTCATAATTGCACGGAATACTTTTACTTGATATTCTAGTATATTTTATATTGATAGGTATTATTTATGGAAATGGTTTCAAATTATAGTATGAAGGAAGTTGTAAATAAACATTCAAGAGTTATTGAGTCAATTACAAACAATTTAAAAGGCATGATTTCTCATTCTGACGACACTTTAAATGAAGAACGACTTCTTGAGTTAGTTGAAAATACAGTGTTTGAAAGTAAATATATATCTTTAATTGATTATGATGAAATCACCGATGTAATTAGGGCGATATTTTTAAGAGTATCAAGTAAATATAGCATTTTATCAAACTATATTGAAGATTCTTGTATTAATGAAATTATGGTAAATGGATATAATCGTATTTTTGTCGAGAAGAATAAAAAAATTACTGAAGTAGATAATTCATTCTACTCCGATGATGAGTTAGAAGGATTAATAAGGATGTTTGCATCTGATATTCACCGCGAGATTAATGAAGCAAATCCAATTGTTGATGCACGACTTGAGAATGGATACAGAGTAAATGGAGTATTAAAAAATGTTGCTCTAAATGGTCCAATTTTAACTATTAGGAAGTTTGCAAATGATGAAATTACACTTGATGATCTTGTAAACAATGATTCTATGCCTCGAGAATGCTCGGATTTCTTAACTAAGCTTGTTGCAGCAAAATACAATATCTTTATAAGTGGTGGGACGTCTTCAGGTAAAACAACTTTTTTGAATGCTTTATCATCAGCAATTAATTCGGATGAACGTGTGATTATCATTGAGGATTCTGCTGAGCTTAAGGTTAGCCAGATAAAAAATATTGTTCATATGGAATGTCGAAATGCTAATTCTGTTGGGAAAGGAATGGTAAGCATGGAAATGCTGATTAAGACTAGTCTTCGAATGCGACCAGACAGGATTATTGTTGGTGAAGTAAGAGGTCGGGAGGTTATTGATATGATACAAGCTATGTCAACTGGTCATGATGGCAGTATGTCAACAGGACACGGGAATTCTATAAAAGGGATGTTAAATCGTCTTGAGACAATGTATCTCATGGACACTCATATTCCAATTTATTCGATTAAAAGCCAGATTGCAAATGCTATAGATGTATTTGTTCATCTGCGTAGAGATAGTGATGGAAAACGACGTCTTGTTGAAGTTGCGGAGATGGTAGGATTTGATGGCGAAGATTATAAATTAAATTATATTTATTATACGAATCCTGACGGAAAACTAATGGAAACGGGAAATAATTTAACTAATTGTGAGAAATTAATGCAAAACTTGCATGAGGAAGGTGTGTCAGTGAGTTGAGAAATGGATTTCTGGTTAATGGAGAGTCTGTAATAGACGTTAAAAAGCGTACCCCAATTAAGTCTTTGGAGCCGAAGGATGATCATACTATTGATAGTGAACATCTTTTTAATTCTGAAATCAGATATGATAAGTATATGGTAGATAAAAGAGAAAAACAGCTCATATTTGCCGGTACACTTGTAGTCGGTACAGCTTTATCTGTACTTATGTATCACAATATTTTTTTCAGTTTAGTGCTTTTATTATTTTATATTAAAATTCAAGAAATATATGCTGAATATATGCTAGCTAGAAGGAAGCGGGCACTTGCTGAGCAATTTAAGGACTTCCTATTTATTTTATCTACATCAATTGGTACAGGTAGAGGAATGCGTGATGCAATTGGTGAAGCTATACCTGGGATAGTTGGAATTTATGGTGAAAATGCTATTTTAAGTAGGGAGTTAAAGAATATGCATAAGCGCATGAGCATTGGTAATGAAGAAGATGTGACAGTTCTAAATGATTTTGCTAAGCGTTCAGCATCGGAAGATATAGTTGATTTTATGATTATTTATTCAACTTGCAAGACGACAGGCGCTAGTCTTGTTGATGCATTAAATAAAGCAGCCAGTGTTATTATAGATAAGATGACTATAGAGAATGAGATTAGAACTATGGCGAATAGAAAGAAGAATGAGAGTATTATTCTTTTTGTGATGCCGTTTATTGTAGTCCTGTTTCTAAATTTATTTTCTCCTGAATATATCGCACCTCTTTATGAGAGTTATATTGGCAGAGTTATTATGACGATGGTTGTTGCCGCTGACATTTTTATATATTCAGTTATGCAGAAAATTACTAATGTTGAAATATAGGAAGGTGAGAAGTCCGTGAAAATTAATCTTGGAGATATATTTGATCGTGAACTTAAGAAACAACTAGTTCAGATTTCAGTTATTTCATTCATTTTTTTAGTAATTATTCTGATTAAACCCCAAATGAGTGGCAAGTACATAGTCAATGACAAAGGAAATGTTGTTGGTATAATGCAACGAGGAACAGAAAAATTTGCTGAATACAACTTGATTGCTAATGTGCAGCGAGATAACAAAAGCATATCACAAGATGTAAGTCTCAGAAAAAATGTGGATGAAAATAATGGAAAAGAGAATCATAATTCCTCACATGATATTGAAGCAGAAATGAGTGCAAGCCTAGGAATTGCAGTAAGCAGACTAGAGGAATCACGTAGTAAAAAGATTATTTTGCCCTCAAAGCTCGATGATGGCAGCATTGTCACTTGGAGTAAAAGTGGAAAGTCTAATAGAGGCTGGATGATGGTTGTCGTTATGTATGTACTAATCGGAATCGCAGTGATTTTCGACAAACACGATAAACTTAGAAAAGCGGACATAGATATGCGCAAACAGATTTTGAAAGCGCTTCCGAGATTTACAAATCAGTTGTTATTGATGATGAACTCTGGTGTTATTTTAAGCGATGCCTTTCATAAGATTTGCTATGGGTACTCTATGATGCAGATTGAGCATCAAGGTGAACTAGAACGTAATATAATTGCCATGACGGAGTCAGCAGAGCTAACTAATCGAAGTATACCGATACTGTTCTCTGAATTGGCAAAGAAGTATTCTGTAAAAGAGCTAATGCGAATATCAACTGTTTTGCGGGAGAATGAAAAAAGAGGGAGCAATATTCAGGAAAAGCTAGAACGTGAGAGTGCATTTCTTTGGGATATTAGAAAAGTTATTGCAAGGGAACAAGGGAAACTGATAGATACTAAAATGACTTATCCGCTAGGATTACTTCTAGTTTTGTTAATTATAATAACCATGGCACCAGCAATGATGTCCATGTAGTGCTTAGTACTATGATAATTAAGGAGGTGATTGAAATGTAAGGGTTAATATTATAGAGTTGAACGTATTTTATGCAATTAGATGTAAGTGTGTATGTGTAAATGTAAATGTGTGTGTTGATTATTGCCTATTTAAGTATGTGATGATGGGGGTCTGCAGTGACAAAGGAGGAAAGATATGAAAAATATAAAAAAACTATTTAAATCTAAAGCAGGTATGGAGCTTGTTCAAGTAGCTATTCTAATCGCTATTGCTATTGCGCTCGGGATTATCTTCAAAACAGAGATTACGTCTTTTGTAAACAAAACATTCAAAGCACTTAATGCGAGTAAATTTTAAATCCTGCGCGCAGAATTTATTTATGCCTTTTTCTAATAAACGAGGGGAACAGATGGTAGAAGCGAGCATTGTTCTGCCAATCATAATACTGGTAATAATGCTATTAATTAGACTTTGCACCTTTTATCTAGAATGCTTAATTACTCAGACTAATATGCATCGCAAGATGTTATCAAAATGGGACAGCACTAAATCCCCTGTGGTTAAAACACTTAATGATTTTAGAGATATTAACTATGCTAATTTAGGTTTGGCTGAAGGGCTGATTAGAAAAACTATAGATGTAAAAGGATTTACGCTGTGTGAAGATAAGTTCGTGAGAGTTGGTGATACTGTTGAGACAGCTGTTCAAGAGTAAACGCGGATCGACGATTGTTATTATATCGTACGTATTCCTCGCTTTGATATCAATGATAATAATTGCAATTGGGATAGCGAGAAGCCGCACTGTTCAAAGTTGGTCAGAGGTGAGTGGAAAACTTTGGGGTAAAGCGATTCTGTCTGAATATGATAAATATTTACTACATGATTACGGAATAATGGCATTTCAAAGCAATGATATAGATGTTGTAAAGAGGCTAAATGTATATTCAAAATATTCCTTTGAGGATAAACTTCGCGTTAGCCTTGGAACACCAAGTGCAAACCTAGATCAGTACCGTATGTCAGATTTGAATAATTTTCGCAAAAGTATACGTGACTCACTTCTATATGAAAGCGCCAAGTCGGTGCTTGATGGTAGTAATAGAAATGTTCGTAGTGACGTTAAAAACCTAAATGTTTCTATAGATGAATCTAAAAATGCTACTGCTGAATCTAAAGATAAGAGTGTATACGGGAAAAGGATAATCGGAAACAAATACGTTATAGAAACTTTGCCATCGAGAGGTGAAAAGAATAATTTCAACATAAAAAGGATATCTGGAATGATAAGTAATAACAATGCTTCGGATAAGTTAAGTTCCAAAGCTCTAGGGAAAATCTCTGAAATGGCATTCATAGTTAATAAGTTCAATAGCCACCTTAAGACTAGCAGTGATAAAGAGACATTTTTTGCAAATGAGTACGAGTATATTGTTAAAGGGAATTTAGATGATAATAAAAACTTCGAGAGCTGTAAAAAGAGCATTTTTTTGATTAGAAATGCACTAAATTTAGCTGCATTATCTAAAGATCCTGAAAAGATGGAGTTAATAGCAGCCGTATCAGAGGTCATATCTCCGGGGCCAGGCGCAATAGTCATTCAAGGCATAATAATGGAAAGCTGGGCAGCTCTTGAAGCTCGCGAAGATGTGAAAGCTTTACTAGATAACAAACGAATTCCTTTTATAAAAAAGAAAGGTGAGTGGAAGGTATCGTTAGAAAGTGTGCTGGGAGATGAAAAGTTTAGTGAAAAGATAGATGAGGAATCTAGAAAAATAATGAATGAGAATTCAGAACAACTGAAGGAAATGAGTAAGACTGAAAGCTTTGTAGAGAATATGAGTGGGCAAAACTATGAAGAATATCTCTTGCTAATGATGTTAACAACCCCTAAGGATCTAAGAACGCGTAGGATTATGGATCTAATTCAGATTAACATGAAATATCGATACTATGATGATTTTAACTTCGATGAATATAACTGTGGGGTAAGATTCAATTTAAAAATTAATGGTAAATCATATGAAGTTGATGATTCGTACAAGTAAAGAAATCAATAATAAAAGGGGAAGTTATATCGTTGAGGCAACATTGATTCTGCCGATTTTCATGATTGCGATTATGGTTATGAGTTCTATTATATCTGCTTATAGCTGTATTGAAGATGCAAACTATATATCAGCTAATCATTTGAGAAAATCGGCAGCGGTTGCTTCAAAAGTTAACATCTTTCAATTAGTTCCTAATCAAATTCATAATGAGCTAAACTCAAACCATTCTCAAATTGATGGGTTTGCAGTAAATTCAACATCGTATAGGAAGAACGCTTTCGGAATAGATGAAGTCATATCTATAGATGCAGATTTGAGATTAAATACTAAAAATCCAATTGGGTTTAAAACAGAAGCAAAGTATAGACTTAAGACAATAACTCGTGCATATGTTGGGCGTGTGAGAGATGATACCCATATGACTGTTGATGATCTTACAGGGGAGGGTGATAGACCTGTCTTCATTTTTCCTAAACGTGGAGAGAAGTATCATAATCAAGGATGCACATATATGCACTCAAAGGTAACGTCAACTACGTTAACCTCAAGTATTAGAAAGGAATATGATCCATGTCCAGTGTGTAAGAGTAAAAGGGCGAAGGTTGGGGCTCGTGTATATTACTATCCTGTTCAAGGTGAATGCTACCATATGGCAGGTTGCAGGGTTATGGAGAGGAATTACGTGGAGGTAACAAAGAAAATTGCAGAGAGGCGCGGATATACACCGTGTTCAAAATGTGGAGGTTAGTTAAGTGGAGAAGGATATTAGGCAAAGTATTACTGACTATAAGATGCCAAGATATATATGCGAGATTTTATGCAATCATTATGCAAAAGCATTTCTGGATATGACAATTATATGCGAGAATGATACTTATATATTTTCATATGATAAAAAGAATAAGCGGCGCCTAGTATATCGTGAACTTACAGAGATCGATAAGCTGCAATTAGTGCTAACTCTCATCATGATTAATGATAATAATTGTCAGATGCTTATTGGAGCAGAGAGATATCTGATAGAACCTGAGCTTATTTATTCAGTTAGAAATAGGACAGACTATAATAGTATAGGAATATTGTTTTATCCAGATACGACAATGACACCATTTAATATTAAGCTCATAAGGTTTATGGATAAAATTGGAACTAAAAACAAGAAGAAGGCTATTAATTGTTTTGAATTAATAAAAGATGAGTTAGCAAAAAATGAAATATACAGAGCAAAGAGTATTGCAGAAAAGAATCTGAATAGATTTTTAAATGAGAAAGTAGTGTAGATTAAGTCTGAAGAGAAGAGGGTGCCTAGCTTTATAAGCAAAGTTAGTTACTGTGATTAAATTAATAGTACATTTATTATTTTGCCATTGGCTTTATATTAATTATGGAAAAATAATATAAATTTTCTCTTATATCTTGACTTAGATACAAATAATATGGTATTTTATCAATAGTTAAAAGACTCTAACTCAAGGGTCTTTTTTAAAAATAATGAGTTAGATATATTTAACTGTTTTGTGACTGGTCGCAAAACAGTGTGCATAAGCAAGTATATCGTGAATATCATCTCAGGGGTATAGGATGTTAGAGGACAAAGTTATTCAGTTTTGTGCACCAACTCTGGCACGAATTAAAATAGGCAGCATGTTCGGTTATAGCTACTGTTCACAGGAGAAACTCAAGGTTGAACTTGCGATAATTAACAATAAACTAAATCGTAAAGGGGTTGTTGTAGTAGTACTACATGACAATGGCAAAAGAGCTCTCCTATATGTATTTAGACCAGATATGTTATTTATGCGCTTATCAGAGTGCTGTGTAAGTAAATTGATGCATAATTTTGGATATGAAAGCTGCGATGTGACAGGGGCTTTGCAAAGACTTATTTATAGGATTTCGATTTGTGGGAGTTTCCCTCACGAAGTGGGTATATTTTTAGGTTATCCTGTGGATGACGTCGCTGGTTTCATCAATCATTGTGGAAATAATTGTAAGGCTTGTGGGCAGTGGAAAGTTTACGGTGATGTTGAGTATGCCAAGAATCTTTTTGCAAAATATAAGCGATGCGAAAAAATTTATATGAAGAGGTTCAAAATAGACGGTGATATTGCAAAATTAACCGTTTGTGCATAGCTGGGAGGATAGATTATGAGTATTGTCATAGTAGGCGGAAATGAGTGTATGGAATGTCAATATAAGGAGATTTGTAAAAAACACGGATGTAAAGCCAAGGTATTCACTAAGGAACGCGGAAATGTAGGGAAGAAGATGGGCTGTCCAGATTTGCTCGTGATGTTTACAAATACCGTGTCACATAAGATGATGAACACCGCTGTTGCAGAGGCAAAGCGTAAAAATGTTGAGGTTGCTTGGGTTCACTCAAGCAGTGCATCTGCTCTTAAGACTTTGTTAGCTCAGTATGTGTAATTTAGGAATATTGCGAAAATATAATACAAAAAGAATGAGGATCTATAATTAAGAATGGGTCCTTATTTTAGATTGTAGAATATAGAAGGATATATAACTAAAATACTTATCGTGTACACGGTTCCAAGCATTCGAAGGCCTATGGAATGTTGACTTTGTTTATTGCTCATGTTAGACTATTATGGTTCTTTAAGAACTATAAATGTAACATATGTGGAGGAGATTATGCACACCGCATTAATGGTAGTTTTACTCATCACTAGTGTGATTCTGATCCTTAGCATCTTGCTTCAATCAAGCAAGAGTGATGGACTTTCCGGCTCAATTGCTGGAGGTGCAGAACAGCTTTTTGGAAAGAAGAAGAGCAATGGTTATGATGCAATACTCGCTAGAATTACGACAGTTGTATCGGCTATTTATATCATTGTAGCATTAGTCATCGTAGCAATTTTCAACTAGTATTTATACAAAAATACAGTAAATTAACAGATTGTTTATGTTGATATACAGAGGTTTGGGATTAAGCCTCTGTATATCTTTAATATATTTTTATTTTATTATTTAGGAATTTGAGATTTTTCTCACATTTCAAGGAGGTTTATTATGGCGATTAAGTGGATGGTTCCTGCTGCGGCATTAATCGGTCTGCTTGTAGCTTTCGCACTTGCTTCGTGGGTAGGTAAGGCGCCGGAAGGTACAGACAGAATGAAGGAAATATCCGGCTACATCAGGGAAGGCGCATTTGCATTTCTGAAGAGAGAATATAAGACGATGGTAATCGTAATCGTTGCACTGTTCATTCTCATTGGATTTGCAATTAATTGGACATCTGCGGTTCTCTATGTTTGCGGTGCTCTGCTTTCTGTACTTGCAGGATTCTTTGGTATGAATGTTGCCACAAAAGGTAATGTAAGAACAGCCAATGCTGCTATGGAATCAGGTATGCCACGAGCTCTCAAAATTGCATTTAGAAGTGGTGCGGTAATGGGACTTTGTGTTGCAGGACTAGGACTTTTAGGGCTAGGTGTCGTTGTAGTTGTTCTTGATTTAGCAACTATAATGCAGTGCATTACGAGCTTTGGATTAGGAGCTTCATCGATGGCCCTATTTGGGCGTGTAGGTGGAGGTATTTACACTAAAGCAGCCGACGTTGGTGCAGACCTTGTAGGTAAGGTAGAAGCAGGTATTCCTGAGGACGATCCAAGAAACCCTGCTGTTATTGCGGATAATGTTGGAGATAATGTGGGTGACGTTGCTGGAATGGGATCTGACCTATTTGAATCATACGTTGGATCTATTATTTCCGCTGTAACTCTAGCTGCCGTTGCCGTTGATGCTTCTGGTGTTACTGGAACTTTTACAGAGGCAACTGCCGCAATATTCCCACTACTTATTTCTGCTGTTGGTATCATCGCATCTGTTATTGGCGTAATGTGTGTAAGGGGAAGTGCAAATGTTAACCCTGCTAAATCATTAAATGTTGGAACTTATGTGAGCAGTGCAATTGTAATTATTGGCTCACTTGTATTAAGTAACAAGCTTTTAGGATCACTTACTTACGCATATGCGATTATCGCGGGTCTTTTGGTCGGTGTTATTATAGGAGCCATCACAGAGGTCTATACTTCAGATTCATATAGATTTGTTAAGAAAATCGCTGAACAGTCGCAGACCGGCTCGGCTACTACAATCATTAGTGGGTTTGGTGTTGGAATGAGCTCAACTTTCTGGCCAATTATCTTTATCTGTGTAGGAATTATAGTTGCGTACAACTTTGCAGGACTATACGGAATTGCTCTAGCTGCTGTAGGCATGTTATCTACAACAGGTATGACAGTTGCTGTAGATGCTTATGGACCAGTTTCTGACAATGCTGGTGGTATTGCTGAAATGTCAGAGCTACCTGAAAGCGTAAGAGAGATAACTGATACTCTCGATTCTGTTGGTAATACAACGGCTGCTATTGGTAAAGGATTTGCCATTGGATCAGCTGCTCTTACAGCACTTGCATTATTCGCATCATTTGCTGTTTCTGCAAAATTAAACCAGATTAGTTTACTTAACCCACTGGTAATTGTCGGTCTTTTCATCGGAGCCATGCTTCCGTTCTTGTTCTCAGCTATGACCATGAATTCGGTTGGAAAAGCTGCTAATGAGATGATTGAAGAGGTAAGACGTCAGTTCCGTGAGAATAAGGACATTATGGAAGGTAATGCAAAGCCAGACTATGCTAGATGTGTTCACATCTCAACAGGTGCTGCTCTTCATGAGATGATTGCCCCTGGTCTACTAGCTATAGTTGCACCTTTGCTGATTGGTTTGTTGCTTGGAACAGAAGCTCTCGGTGGAATGCTTGCTGGTTCACTTGCATCAGGAGTTCTTTTAGCAATCATGATGGCTAACGCAGGTGGTGCATGGGACAACGCAAAGAAATATGTTGAGAGTGGAGCATATGGCGGAAAGGGAAGTGAGACTCACAAGGCTACAGTTGTTGGTGACACAGTAGGTGACCCATTCAAGGATACATCTGGTCCATCAATCAATATACTTATTAAGCTTATGACTATCGTTTCGCTTGTATTTGCACCTGTGTTCGTTCATTTTGGAGGAATTCTCTTTTAAGGGATAATAAGTATCAATGTTAAATGCAAGGACATGTACTAACGTGCATGTCCTTTTTTAGTGTAAATACTTAATTTTGTACGAAATGAGATTTCGTGTCTTGTTGAATAAAACAACAAAAAATGATAAAATATTTGGGTATATTTTTAAGACAGCATGCTTACAAGGAGGGCTTAAGTTATGCATAGTAGATTAGAAGAAATACGTGAAAATGGGCTTTTACGTATTGCAAATGCTGAAAGTGTTGAAGCTTTACAAGACGTTCGTAGAGAGCTTACGGGAAAAAAAGGGGCGTTAACTGACGTACTCAAGAATCTTGGGAAGCTTGAACCAGAGATGAGAAAATCAGTTGGAATGAAGGCAAATGAAATTAAGAATTTCTTTGCAGAAAAGATTAGTGAGAGAGAAGAAGAACTTGTCGCATCAAAATCAGCTGTAGATGAGAAAATAGATCTTACTTTACCTGGCACACCTATAAAGAGCGGTGCGCTTCATCCAATCACCCAGATGTGCTACGATCTTAACGATGCCTTTCTCTCCTTGGGCTTTGAGATCTTTAGCGAGAATGATATTAGTAGTGAGAAGTATGCTTTTGATAACTTGAATTTTCCGGCAGATCACCCTGCAAGACAGATGATGGATACATACTGGATTGAAGGTACGGAGAACAAGAGCGGAACAGATAGACTTTGTCTTAGACCTCATCTAACTGGAGCTTCAGTTAGACGCTTGCTTGAAGTTGGCGCACCAACTAGATTTGTTTACCCTGGTCGTGTATATAGAAATGAAAATACAGATGCTAGACATGAAAGGGCTTTTTTCCAGTATGAGGCCCTGATTGTAGATAAAGACTTATCTTTCTCATCAGGAAAGGTAATGATAGAGACTATTCTTGAAAAGGTATTTGGCAGGAAGATAAACGTTCGCATGCGCGAAGGCTTCTTCCCATTTACTGAACCTGGATATGAAATCGATATGGAATGCCTCGTATGCGGTGGCAAGGGCTGCAGAGTGTGTAATCAGAATGGATGGATTGAAGTTATGCCAGGTGGTGTTATCCATCCAAATGTTCTTAGGGCTGCTAACCTCGACCCTGATGTGTGGACTGGTTTCTACACCAACATTGGTCTAGATAGACTTGTTATGATGCGCTACGGAGTAGATGATGTTAGACTTTTCCATAGTGCTGACCTTAGATTCTTAGAGCAGTTCAAGTAGGAGGGCATTATGAAAGTATCACTAAATTGGGTAAAAAAATATATAGACATACCTGCGGAATTGACGAATTCTCAAATTGCATACGATTTAACCATGAGAACTGTAGAGGTTGAAGATGTTGTTGATACTGCTGAAAAGTTCCATGACATTGTCGTGGGAAAGATTACTGCAGTAAATGCTCATCCTAATGCAGATAAACTCAGAGTTTGCATGGTAGATATAGGTGAATCCGAGGATGTGCAGATTGTATGTGGCGGGTCAAATTTGTACGAGGGCGAAAAGGTTGTTGTATCTAAGCCCGGTGCTGAGGTTTACTGGCATGGTGAAAGTGAGCTCATGAAGATCAAGGAGACGAAGATGCGCGGAGTAGCTTCGTATGGCATGATTTGCGGAGCAGAGGAGGTTTATCTTGAAGATCTATATCCTGCAGATGATCCTACTGTAATTGTTGACCTCGGAGACATTGATGCAACTCCTGGACAGAACATAGCAGACGTTATTGGCATGAACGATACTGTTCTTGAGATTGATAATAAATCGCTTACCAATAGACCTGATTTATGGGGTCACTATGGGATTGCAAGGGAACTAGCTGCAATTTACAAACTCCCTTTGAAACCTCTTGATGAATTTGTTGTACCGGAAGGACTACGGGAATACGAGGTTGAAATAGACTGTACTGAAAAATGCTATAGATATGCCTGCCTAGAGATTAGAAACTTATCTGTAAAAGATTCGCCTCTATGGATGAAAACCGCTATTGCAAACGGTGGTATGAGACCAATCAATGCCATTGTCGATATAACTAACTACATAATGCTCAGTGTCGGACAGCCAACACATGCATTTGATAGAACTCACGTTACAGGTGAGAAGATTGTTGTTAGAAACGCTAAGTCTGATGAGAAACTGGAACTTCTCGATGGAGAAAATATTGATCTTACTCCTGAAGACCTGGTAATTTGTGATATTGAAGGACCTATTGCGCTAGCAGGAATCAGAGGTGGCAAGAAGGACTCTATACTTGATGATACTGTTGATGTTGTGCTTGAAGTGGCAAACTTTACAGCAGGAGCAATCAGAAATACAGGAAAACGTTTTGATGAGAAGACAGATGCTTCAATTAGGTATGAGAAAGGAATCGATACACAGAGGGTAGATCAGGGACTTGCTCTTGGGATTAAGCTATTTAAGGAAATATTCCCTGAGGCTGAATTCACCGCCTTTAAGGATGTAAATCCAATAGAAACAAAGAGGGCTGAAGTTGATGTGACAAAAGCTTTCCTTGATACTAGACTTGGAAAAGTCCTGGATGATAATGAAATATCAGATACTTTGGGACGTTTAGGCTTTGATGTTGAATTTAAAAATGGCGTATTTCGTACCGTAGCACCTACATGGCGTTCAACGGGCGACATCTCGATGAGAGACGATGTACTTGGTGAGATTGCAAGGTTGGTTGGTTATGAAAATTTTGAAGCAAAGCCACTACCTGTTAACTTTGAAAATGCAGTTCATCAAATTGAAATGGATCTTAACAGGCATCTCAGAGAGCATCTTGCATTTAGATGTGGTTTCAACGAGATATTTACTTATCCTTGGATTGATGAGAAGTATATAAAAGCTGCAAAGATTGATATGGCAAAGGGAGTTAGACTAGCGACACCTCCGGCTCCAGAGTTAGCAACTTTGAGACAGTCATTAGTACCTGGTGCTCTTGAAGCTGTTGTAAAGAACCTTAGATATTACGATGAATTTAAGATTTTCGAGGTTGCTGAAGTATTTGAAAAGGGTGAATTCCACCCGTCATCAGAAGATGAAACACTACCAATCCACAAGCTGATGCTCACAGGTGCAGTAGTTGGCAAGGATGCAAAATCTTTATTCTTTGATGCGAAGGGCGTAGTGGAGTCACTGCCAAGATACTGCCATATGAATGGATATCAGTTTAAGCAAATCGAGAAACCATCATGGGCCGATTCGGAAGTATACCTTAATATCATTAATGATGAGAAAGAGGTTATAGGATCGCTTGGCCTGGTTTCAGTTGCTACACTTTCTGATGCAGGTGTAAAGAAAGCTAGTGCCGCTGTATTTGAGCTAGATGTTAAGAAACTGGTTCCGTTTACTTCAAGAACTAATGAATTTGAGCATTTGCCACAATTCCCGCTTGTAGAGGAAGATTTATCGCTTTTAGCAGATGAAGATGTCAAATGGGAAGACATATATGAAGCAATCAAATATATGGCTAAGGAGGTTAGTTTCATAGAAGAATACAGAGGATCTCAAATCCCAGAAGGCAAGAAGTCCATCATGATTCGTATCAAGCTTGGAAATGATGATAGTACTATGACCGCTAAACAGATTGAGAAGAAGACTAAGAATATCTTAAATGCACTTGCCAAGAAGACTGGCGTTACTCTTAGAGATGAGTAATCAGGTGATGATTACGAACTAGACATGCGGTTTAAATTAAAAAGGTCACTGCTTCGCTGCAGTGACCTTTTGTCATAAATAATTGATTTAGTTTCATTGCTGGAAAAGTATTGAACGAACTCATATATTTGTAATATTAATATGTATTTAGGTTAGAAGTATCATCTAAAACTAGTCTGCAGAACGTATCAAGAGAACCTTGCCATTATGTACTGAAATATGAGCCTGATTAAGAATAATTTCATTTGAAATACAAAGTGTCGATGCTCGAGATATTGAGGCGTTATCGAGGTTATATTTAGCTCCGGTGATTGAAATACCATCAGCAGCTGAATCTAATGATACAAGCGAAAAGAATCTGTAGTTAGAAATTGGTGTGAGAATCGTTGTACTACATGATTCACTATCAAGCAGCTGCATAGAATTTTTTTCATCCATGAATTCGAGATGATCGAGTTTGCCAAGATATTTTTCAAGTAGACCTACATTACCAAACGTATGATCTAGCCTACCGCCTATTCCACCATACACTGTTATGTCTCTAATACCCAGTTCGATTGCGTGATTGATAGCAGCTTCAGTATCAGTGAAATCCTTCTCAGACGGCAGTGTGATATAAAGGCAATCAAGACGGTTGCTATTAATAGTGGAATCGAAATCCCCGATTACGCAGTCTGGCATTATGCCATATGTCTTCGCTATATCTACACCGCCATCTGCACATATAATGTAGTCGCTAATACTAGAGATAGCATTTAAATGTGATACATCTATCTTCTCAACAAATGATAGGATAATTAAAGCTGTATTATACATAGTGTCACCTTGTCCTTAAATCTTGAATTACTACTTTTAGTATATTACAATTAGAGACGATTCTAAACTAGAAAGTGAGTTATAATGACTGAAAATAATAATCATTACATTGTTCAAGAGGACCTAGGTGAGATTAGATACCTGTCAATAATGCATATGAAGGATACTATGATTCAATATATCTTAGGAATCGTTTTATTTTATGTATTTATGGATTTGGTGCCTGCCGTCTTAGGTTTCTTTGTACCTAGATCATACTTCAAGGTTGTTACAGGCGATATTGATCCCAAACTTCTAGCACAATTGCCAGATATTGCGTTTTCATCTTTTATATATGTAGCTGCGCTCGGAGGCGTCCTTATGCTTGGGCGTTCATTCTATATATTGCGATACCTAAGAAATAATCAAATCGACTACCCATCAATTCTCGATGGAGTTAGATTTTTCTTTAGTGCCACGCTCATTTATATAATCCAAATGACTGCGATATCAATACTAGTAATGTTTTTGATAGTGCCAGGAGTGATTGCGTTTTACATGTTTAGGCAGGCATTCAATGTATTAGCTGAGGATCCATCGAAAAGTGCAATGAGCTGCCTAGCAGAAAGTAGGAGATTGATGGCGGGAAATAAGTTTCGATTATTCCAGCTAGACATGACATATATCCCGTTCATAATATTTTCCAGCCTACCACTAGTACTGTTTTCATATATGGGAATGCTTGAGGTGGGGAAGTATACGAATTTAGTTGCAATTTTCATTACATTCATACTTAAACTCCCTATATATCATGCAATGGGAAATCTATTCTTTGGAGAGACGGTATTTTATGAACTAATGGTTGCAAAGGGATTTAGTAATTTTATTTATAAAGGAGAAGCTGTTTTTCGAGCAGGTGCAAGAGCTAAGTACTTTAAGAAATAAATGAATTGATTCGATAATAAAATCTAAAACTAAGACCGAAACATCAGCTGATGAATAAAGCGGGGAATCTCATATTGAGAATCCCCGCTATTTACATATGTTATTTTGTAAAAAACATATTGCTACAAATGATAATTATGGATTACCAGGCTGACCTTGGTTGTTTCCTTGATTATTACCCTGATTGCCTTGGTTTCCTTGATTGCCCTGATTACCTTGGTTATTGCCTTGGTTACCCTGGTTGTTACCTTGGTTATTGGAATTATTATTGCTACTCTGAGGTTGATTAGTTTGTTCCTGTTCTTCCTCGATAATCTCAGTTTCTTCAGATTCTTCGTCAGGTTTATTGCCTAATCCGCCTTCTGTTCCCTTGGTGAAGTATTCTCCGTTCTTATGTACAACATTAGAAGGGGCTGGCTTGTAGGAGCCTTTTCTAATATTAGGAACATTACGCATAATCCTCGACCACAGGCTTGCAGCAGAAACTGATGAAGAGGTTAGAGGTATATTCACATCGGTACCAATCCATAGTGAAGCTGCGTATTTTGGTGTGATTCCATCAAACCATATATCGTAGTTACTGCTTGTGGTACCTGTCTTACCACCAACTTCAACACCAGAGATAGCGGCATTTGATCCTGTACCACCATTTACAACTGACTTAAGCATTGTAACCATGATGTAAGCAACACCTTCATCAAGAACCTTATGCTTTTTCTTTTCAGTTGTAAGAATTGTATGACCATCTCTATCAACAACTTTTGTAAAGACTCTGTTCTCTACACGAACACCACCGTTAGGGAAGGTAGCATATGCCTCCGCCATCTCGTAAGGTGAAACGCCTTTTGACAGACCGCCGAGAGCAAGTGCAGCAGGATTCATATCACCATTTGCTGATTTGTTGAGTGTACTAATTCCATATTTTTCAACCATACTAGCAGAATAATCTGCACCAATCTGCTCATATAATTTTACAGCAACAACGTTTGTCGAAGTCTGCATACCCTTACGCATAGTCATAGGCCCAGAGTATCTGTTATTTGAATTCTTAGGCCAAATTCTGCCGTTTATCTTAATTGGTTCATCGATAATAACCGACGCGGCAGTTAGATAGTCACCGTAATTATCTGTTCCTTGCTTATCGTTGCCTGGGTCGACAAGTGGATACTTCTGACCTTGTTCCGCATACTCATAACTTCTCTGGAGTGCCGCACTGTATACTGCGAGAGGTTTTATTGAAGAACCAGGCTGTCTAGGGTTAATAGCGCGATTATACAGTTGTTTTCCAGTAACACCACGACCACCGACCATAGCCTTTACTTTTCCGGTACCAACTTCAGTGATTACCATAGCTCCTTGTGGCTGAATAACTTTATCCTGAAGTATGTATAGCTTGTCAGTGAAAGCTGGATTTCCATCAACAGTAGTGACAAGTTTGCTGTTATTCTTTATAAACTTAGCACTGATCACAAGATTGCCAGATTTATCCATGGACTTGCTATTGCTTGGAATGTTGATATATCCACCTGGAACTATATATAAGCTACTATTTTCTATTACGTATGAAGGCTTTAGCTCAAGGCTATAATCAGTACCACTAGCCGTTGAAGTCTTGTAAATATTTAGTCGCTTGTTCTTGTAGAGTGTGATTGAACCATCAGCGTTATTCTTGTACTCGCCATCCTGAAGTACGAATTTGTCGTCTTGAATCATATTATCGTATGCATAGAGCGTAATAGAACCTTTATCACTTACGATATTTCCTGAACTGTCTTTTTTAAGTCCAGTTAGTGAAGGGAAGTAGCTACCTTCATTAAATCCATCTTCAACAGCTTTCTGAGCCTTGGAATCCATGGTCGAGTATATCTTTAGACCACCATTGTAAACCATGTCATGAGCACTCTTGTAGTCTAGCTTGTACTTCTTCATAAGAGCTCTGATTACCTGGTTCACAGTATAATCAGTGAAATAAGAAGAGCTTGCATCGCTTTCCGAGCTCAATGAAGGTTTTAAGAAATCTACAAGATTAGCAGATTTATTATCCTCGTATTGGGCTTTTGTGATATACCCCTGGTCGTACATAAGCTTAAGTGCAATCTGACGACGTGATTTTGAAATATCGTTCGCAATGTACGTCTTACCACCAACCTTAATAGGAGTTGAAGTTTCTCTCGATGCTAGTGGAGAATCTGCATTTTGAACGAGTGAATAAGTATCTGGGGACTGTGGCATAGCGGCGAGTGCGGCACTTTCCTTTATGGAAAGTTCGCTGACACTCTTTGAAAAATAAGTCTTTGAAGCATTTTCAATACCGTAATTACCATACCCAAAGTAAATGCTGTTTACATATGCCGCAAAAATCTCTTTTTTAGTCAGAGTTTTCTCAATTTTAGCAGCATAATACATCTCTAGGATTTTACGACGAACTGACCTCTGACTCTTGATATTTGGGAGATACACGTTCCTTGCTAACTGCTGAGTAAGTGTACTAGTACCACGAATGTTACCATGTCCAAAGGAGGAGACTATGGCGCCGGCCATTCTCGTCCAATTGAAACCGTGATGCTTCCAAAAGGTCTTGTCCTCAAGAGCTACAAATGCATCAACTGTGTGTTTCGGGATATCTTTGTACTTAATGATAGTACGACTTTCTCCATTATTGACACTTCCAACACGCTTGCCAGTATCATCATAGATAATCGTATCTGTAGAGATTTGATCATAGATTTTTGTTGGATCAATCTTTGGTGCGAAAGCTATAACTGCAGCCGCATAGATTGTAAACATAAGTGTCATGGTTATGCCCATCACAATAAAATTGCGAATAGCGTATTTTTTGCTAAAAACACGGGCCTTATTCTTAATTTTTTTACCTGCTACCATAATATATTCGCTAGCTCCAGGGGTGTAATACGGATTCGGCTTAGTAAATACTCGTTTTATAAACTGAACAGGGTGCCTAAGATCTCTCTTTAGGTTAAAACGAATATCTTCGTCACGTGTTTTTGCTTTCTGCTCTTGTTTTAAAAGTTTCTTTTCTTCTTTTGCTCTTTTTCGTATTGATTTATCGTGCTTTGCAGCTTCAGCTTCAGCTCTAGCAACTTGCTCATGAAAAGCAGCCTTACCATCTTCGCTAATAATACGGGCTTTGCTACTAAGCGAGGCTTCGTCAGCAGTGGTATTGTGTTTAGCAGAATGCTTTTCAAGATTGTTCTTAAGTCTGTTCTTTTTTGCTTCTGCATCAGCCTTAGCAACCTGCTCATGGAAGGAAAGACCTTTTTTCTCGCTTCCGTTAGCAGCAGCCTGTGCTCGCTTTTCCCGCTGTGCTTTTTCAAACTTCAATTGTGCTACATGATTTGCAACTATGCGCATTTCTTCAGAGGAAAGACGCTCGCCATTCTGTAGTCTCTTAATTAATTCTTTTATGTTTGTTGAATCGTTTCCCATAAATTGCCTCTTAAATAAAATATGACATATTATTTTACCATGAATCGCTTGAAAGATGAACATTTAGGACGATTTTAATGTGAAGATTGTATGTGCGTATTAGATGACCATTATCTGTATAAATTAAATATGTGCTGAAGGGAATTCCTGCGCGTGATAGCATCTGATAAATATATAAAAATTAATATAATAGACGCTTGTTAAGCGGTGGTGTTAAGTATGTTTAGAAGAAGAATTGTTGCTCTAAGCGTGTCTCTGGCGCTAGGTATTGTTGTTGCTGACATATTTATAAATAAGAGAAGTCCGGTTAAAGCTTTTTTGGTGACTGCATTATTTTTATTCTCTATTTATCGTATAGTTTGCATAAGAACAGCAATAGAACAGGGAATCACAAGAAAATATATAAGAAGGGATACTATTCTTTGTGCACTTATGTTCTGCGTCGGTTGCATGAATTATGCAATTCATGCACATGATATGAAACCAATGATGCCTAATAAACTATCAAATTATAATTATATTGAGGGACGAGTAATAGGTTATAAAGACAATGATAAAGGGCTTACGATTGATGTAAAAACCTATTCACTAGGGAATGAAACTATTGTTAGATGTCAGAAATTGAAAGGCTTTATTAGAGAGAGAGGTGATGGTTTCAAAGCTAGAACAAATGCTGGCTATAGTAATAAAAAAATTAAATACAAAGATGTGGATCATAAACTTGGAACAAAACTATATGGAAAGCTGGTAAAGGTGCAGGGAATAATAAAAGTTCCGACAGTAGCTCGTAATCCGGGATGCTTTGATTATAGGCGATATCTTCTAACTAAGAAGATTACATACACCATGAAGGTAATAAATATAAGCGAAATTAAGGGTGTGAAAACAAGCAAACTCTGGATTATGAGGCATTCTTTAAATAATACCAAAGAAGGCTTTGCAAGAAATGTATCGGATGGGAGAAATAAAGCGTATGGATTTATAAAAGGTGTAACCTTTGGAGATACTGACGACATAGACGAAGATACGATCAATGAGTTTCGGGAAAATACTACGGCGCATGTACTTGCCGTTAGTGGATTACACGTTGGGGTAATATATGGGATGCTAAGGCTCATGGCGATGGGGCGCCATGGAGGAATCGTAGGGGTTCTGACGATGGTAGCAATGCTTGGATATGGTGAACTCACTACATGGAATGTTTCGACTACAAGAGCAGTAATTCTTACATGTACTGCAATTTTGGGCTTTTATCTAAAGCGTCCGTTCGATTTATTATCTTCATTGGCGCTATCTTTTATTATGCTGCTGATATATAATCCGTTCTTGCTTTTCGGAGCAAGTTTTCAGATGTCGTTTCTTGCGGTGTGTGGGATTGCTTTTTTCACAGACCCGCTTGGCAGATTAATTGGAAAGAGAGGAGGATTTTTACTGGCGATTCAGCTCTCGATGATTCCTTATACGATGTTTACGTTTAACAAAATTAATCCAATAGGATTTCTGATAAATGTACCAATTGTTGCATTAATAGGTATGCTAGTGCCATTCTCTATATTCGGACTAGCTACGTACTCGATAATCGGTAAAGTAGGGATAATAATTAAAAGCGAGATATTTTATCTGACAGAAATCATAATTAGGCTCAATCACTTGCTTAATATGGGTGGTAAATTCTCATATTCCATTAGCTCTATGAAAATAGCGACAGTAATTGCAATCTATGCATTGCTATTCTACATATGTTCAGAGTTCAATATCGTTATGATACTCCGAAAACGTTACTTAGTCGTATTGCAATCAGTGATACTCATTTTATGTATGTCTATTACAATAGGCTCTGCGTACCGAAATTTATTTTTGGATTATGAATTAGTATTTATTGATGTCGGGCAGGGTGATGGGATACACATACGAACCGAAAATTATGATGTGCTTCTAGATGGTGGTGGAGAAAGGAAACGGAATATCGGGGAGAAGGTGCTAAAAGAGTACTTTTTGAAGAATGGCTGTAGCAATCTAGATATAAGCATATTTACCCACATGCACATGGATCACTGTAAAGGTGCCATGGAGTTAGGCGAAGTGTATCCTGTAAAACAGTATATGGTTCCATATCCATACAGATACCAAGTGAAGGGGAGGCATTTAAATTTAGTTAGATTTAAAGATAAGATAAGGCTTGCAAAAGGCGTTTGGGTAGAAGCTATTTGGCCTATGGACGATAGGATAGCGACGAGTGAATCTGATGATAATGAATTAAACACCGTATACATACTGCACTATAAGGGCGTGAAGATAATGTTAACTGGGGACCTAGTTGAGGCAGATGAACTGGATATGATAGAATACTACAAATCTACTGAAGTGTTAAAATGCGATATACTTAAAGTAGCACATCACGGAAGCAGGTATAGCTCTAACGAAAAGTTTATAGATGTTGTAAGCCCGAGAATTGCAATTATCCAGGTTGGTGAACATAATACATATGGGCATCCTAATGCAGGAGTAATAGAGCGCTTTAAAAAGCGTGGGATTAGTGTCTATAGAAATGATAAAGAAGGAGCTATTGGCGTAGATATTAGTAATAACAAGATTAGAATCGATAGGATGATTAAGGATGTCATTTAAAGAGTTTAGTAAAGATATAAAGAGTGGCGTAATAGGTAGTAATATTTTTCTCTATGGCGAAGAGGGTTTCCTTACTGACTGGGCTGTAAAGGGAATTGTAGAAAACAATTCGAGTGAGGCTGACAGAAAATACGTCGTAACAGATCTCGATGGAGAGACTGTAACAGTGCAGGAAATCGTTGAAACTGCTAATACCATGACCATGTTTGCCAGCACAAGAGTGTTGACGGTTAAAAATTATCAGCCGTTAATAAAAAAGAGCGCCGTAACTGAAACTGCTCCGATTCTAGAGTATCTCAGCAACCCAAATCCATCGACGATTCTCTTATTTTATCTGGAGCCACTTGTGAGCCCTGGCAAGAAGGAGAAGTTAAATGCTTTTGCTAGCAAAGTATCTGGGTTATGCAGTACATATAATTTCGAGAGGCTTAATCCTGCGGAACTTAAATCATTTGTAAACAAGCGAATTCGCTCAGCTGGAAAGCTGATTGGTGCTCGCGATATGGATTATCTTGTAGATATCTCTGGCTATCTCAATAATGACAGTGAATATGATCTATACAGGATGGAATCAGACCTTACGAAGCTAGTCAATGCTTCTGATAAAGATACTGTATCAAAGCAGCTCATAGAAGAGATAATGGTTGGTGATAAGGATAGATTTGTGTTTAACTTCATTGACTACCTACTAGCTGGTAAGAAGAACATGGCTATGCAGCTTCTCATAAACACCATTTCTGCTGGTGAAAACTCAAAAGGTAAAGGAAATGTATTCTCGCTTGCATCTACATTAATAGGCCAGTTTGAGATTATGTATGATTCACTTGAACTAGATGATGAGGGCATGCCAATCAAAACTATGGCTAAGAGCCTTGGAGTGAATGAGTATCGTCTCAAAAAGGCGTACGCTGCAGCTAGAAAAGTTGGTAAGTCTAAGATTAAGAAAGCCTTGATTGAATTATACGATACTGATAGATTGCTAAAGACAGGCGAGATGGATAAGAATACATCACTTGAACTATTTGTCTTTAACTGGTAGCTAATGTAAAAGTACACAAAACTTACTGACGATAAACTAGATAAACGAAAAGCTTGAGGCTATGCCTCAAGCTTTATTGTTTAACTGATGCGACTAGCTCTCTTGCAGCTTCAAGTGCATTGCTACTGTCTGGAGCACCGCTTATTAATCTCGCAAGCATCTCAAGTTTTCCTGACTCATCTAGGTGTTCAATAACTGTGTGAGATTTTCCATCTGAAATCTCTTTGTCAATCGAGAAGTTATCATCTCCAGAAGCGGCAATTTGAGGTAGGTGAGTAATACATAATATCTGTCTATGATTGGCAATCTCGCTAAGTTTATGACCTACCACAAGTGCGGTCTTACCACTGATTCCAGTATCAATTTCATCGAAAATCATGGTTTCAACGCTGTCACTACTACCGATGATGTGCTTAAAGGCTAGCATAATTCGAGAAATCTCGCCGCCAGAGGCAATCTTTGCCATCGGTCTCAGAGGTTCACCTGGGTTAGTAGATATGAGGAATTCAACACCGTCATATCCCAAATCAGATATGTCATCCTGCCTTGCTATCTCAATCTTGAATTCGGAATTTGCAAAAGCAAGGTCCTGAAGTTCCTTGATCATCTCTCTTTCTAGTGAAGCTGCATTGGCCTTTCTAATATTGCTGACTACTTCAGCCTGCGCTTCAAGTTCGCTATATCTCTTGTCGATAAGCTCGGAAAGTCTTTTCTTCTCATCGTCAAGATTATGAATTATGCCAAGCTTTCCATCGAGCTCTTCTTTGTATGCAATAATCTCTTCGATGCTCATATTGTATTTTCGCTTAGCATCTTCAATTGCACTGAGCCTAGACGATACGAGGTCTATCTCATCCTCTGAAAAGTTGATAGATTCACTTGTGTTCCTAAGGTTAGAAGAGATATCCTCAAGGCTATAGTAAAGCTCTGAGAAGCTCTCTGATAGATCACCTAGCTCGTCGCTATATGATGCGATTCCCTGGAGCTGATTCATACAAGAGCCAAGAACACTGAGTACCGAAGGGTCATCAGTAAGCTTGCTATATGAACCGGCAACAGCTTCGTAGATTCGCTCGCTGTTGCGCATTAAGTCGAGCTGCTCTCTTAACTCGTTGTCTTCACCAGGCTGTAAATCAAGGTTGTCTATGTAGTCATACTCGAACTGATAGAAATCCTGCTGTCTACGTGATTCTGACTCGCTTCGGAGTAGATGATCGTATTCACGTTTGACTTCATGATAGCGTTTATAAAGGTCACTAAGTTTAGCGAGCTCCAGTTCGATAGATCCGTGATTATAGCTATCGGTGATGAGTATATGGTTTTCTGGATCGAGTATCTGCTGGTTATCATATTGTCCGTGAATATCGACGAATTCACTGCAAAAATCTCTTAGCTTTGCTAGAGAAACTATCTCACCATTGAGCTTGGATACACTTTTTCCTGACCTAAGAAGTTCTCGTGAGATAATAACATCTTCGTCTCCAATATGGCCGACAACTTGAATAAGGGCTTTATCTGTGCCATTTCTTATCATAGAAATATCAGCACGGTCCCCGAGGGCTGTGCTAATGGCCTGCACTAGTACAGATTTACCAGATCCCGTCTCACCAGTGATGATATTGAGAGAGGAACCAAGATCAAATGCCATATGTTCAATTGTCGCAAAATTAGTGATTTCAATACGATCGAGCATTAAGATACCTCAATTTTAATTTATTCTCTTAGGGCAATCATGTCTTCAAACACTTTGAGAATTGCTGCAACATATTCTTCATGTTCAGCAATAATAAGTAGAGTGTTATCTCCTGCAACTGAGCCCACAACGTGTTCGAGCTTCAGACAGTCGATGGCTTCAGCTGCGGCATTTCCACAGCCAGAAAGTGTCTTTACCACGATGAGATTTTGTGCCGAAGCATAGGAGACGATAGTCTCTCTAAAAATTTTGATAAACCTTTCAGAAATCGGCTGAATGTCGAACTTACCTGATGTGTACTTATAGCGATCCTTATCAATTGATACCTTGACGAGCTGCAGTTCTTTAATATCCCTAGAGATAGTCGCTTGAGTTACTTTGTAGCCTTCCTGCTCAAGTAGATCTTGTAGCTGATCTTGTGTCTCTACTACGTGCTTTTGGATTAGTTCTAATATCTTATTTTGTCTTGAGTAACGCATCTGTCCTCCCAATGATAAAAAGGTTTTCTGTACACAACACACAATAAATTATAGCATAAATTTGCAAGTGAATGAATAAATACGAAACATTAACACTCGTTGTCCTGGTTAATAGACAAAACAGCCTATTTTTGGTAAAATGTCGGAGGTGATTAATGATGAGAATTATAGGAATAGACCCAGGTTACGCCATCATGGGATATGGCATTTTAGACTATAATGGCAACCGCTTTAGGACCATCCATTACGGTTCAATTGAGACAAAGGCGGGAGTGCCGATGCCTGAGCGGTTAAAGTTGCTCTACGACGGGCTGACTGAAATAATTCAGGAGTACAAGCCAGACGAAGCGTCGATAGAGGAGCTTTTTTTTAATAGAAATGTTACGACAGCTATCGGCGTAGGAGAAGCACGAGGAATCGCTCTGCTAGCATGCGTTGAAGGTGGGCTTTCGGTGTCTGAATACACACCAATGCAGATTAAACAAGCTCTTGTAGGCTACGGAAAGGCGGAGAAGAAGCAAGTTCAGACAATGGTCAAAACTATACTGAATCTAAAGGAAGTCCCTAAGCCTGATGATACAGCTGACGCAGTTGCTGCTGCTATCTGTCATGCACATTCGCGTAATTCCAGAGTGATTGGGAGATAAGAGATAATGATAAGAAATATCAAAGGTGAATACCTTTATTATGACAAGGGATCAATGATTATCGAGACGAGTGGAGGAATCGGCTTTCGCATATACGTTGCGGATACTTCGCCACTACTTCTCCATCGAGAGGGTGATATCATAAATATATTTACGTACATGCAGGTCAAGGAAGATGGCATGTCGCTTTATGGTTTCTCTAAGCTTGATTCTTTGAATCTGTTCGAACAGCTAATCACCGTAAAAGGTGTTGGCCCAAAGGCGGGTCTCGCGATTATGTCGACGGGGTCAGCTGATGAGATTAAATACAGTATAGCTAATAAGGATGCTACCGCAATTGCTAAGGCACAGGGTGTAGGTAAGAAGACTGCAGAGCGTGTAATTCTTGAGCTATGCGATAAGGTTGACGCGGTTCCTATGCCAGATATGGGAGGAACGACTCCAGTTTCTATTCCTGGGCTTGATAAAGCGAGGCAGGAAGCTGTTATGGCGCTCACTACACTTGGTTATTCGAAAACTGAGGCTGAAGAGGCAATCGGTCACGTAACCGATGAAGGACTTGATGCGGAGACATACATCAAGAAAGCTCTTAAGTATCTGCTATAGAAGAAGGATTGGGAAATGCTAGATAACATCACATCGACTAAGGTTATACCGAATGAGATAAACGGGGAGTTCACGCTCAGACCACAGTACCTAAGTGAGTACTGCGGTCAGTCAGTTGCGAAGGAGAACTTGTCTATATATATTGAAGCTGCTAAGAAGCGCGGTGAGTCACTAGACCACGTGCTTTTCTACGGACCTCCAGGTCTTGGGAAGACTACACTTGCAAATATTATTGCAAATGAACTTGGAGTAGACATCAAGATTACGTCAGGACCCGCAATCAGCAGGGCTGGCGACTTAGCCGCTATTCTTACGAATCTAAATGAGAATGATGTCCTCTTCATAGATGAGATTCACAGGCTAAATCGTTCAGTTGAAGAGGTCCTGTATTCCGCTATGGAAGACTTTGCACTAGATATCATTATCGGAAAAGGACCTGCGGCTAGATCTCTTCGAATAGATATCGCAAAATTCACGTTAGTCGGAGCTACGACGAGGGCAGGAAGCCTTTCGGCACCATTAAGAGATAGATTTGGAATAATCACAAAATTCGAATTCTATACTCACGAGGAAATAAGGAATATTCTACTTCGCTCTGCAAAGGTTCTCGGCATAGAGATAGACGATGAGTCCCTCGATGAATTAGCTAGCAGATCGAGAGGGACACCAAGAATCGGTAATAGACTGCTCAAGAGGGCTAGGGATTTTAGTGAAGTTATAAGCGATGGACAGCTTAATATCGAAGTGACACGTAAAGCACTAGAAGCACTCGGCGTGGATGAACTCGGACTGGATAAGCTAGACAGGCAGATCCTTGAGACGATAATCAAGAGCTTTGGCGGTGGACCGGTTGGAATTGAAACTATTGCTAGTGCGATCGGCGAAGAGAGGGTGACACTCGAGGATGTCAATGAACCGTTCCTCATTCAGTCAGACCTCATGTACCGTACGCAGAAGGGACGTATGGTTACTAAGCTTGCATATGAATACCTAGGACTGATGTCCTATTACAAAGAAGATTAATAAGGGGCGCGGCGGATATGTGCTATATGTATCCGTAATCGCGCCTCGCTGATTAGACCTGGAGAATACAGAACAAATGAGACTAGAAGATTTTGATTACGAGCTTCCGAGAGAGCTAATCGCCCAGACACCGTCGCTAAAAAGGGATGAGTGTAGGCTGATGGTGCTCGATAGAGCGGAGAATACGATAGAGCATAGACATTTCTACGATATCCTCGAGTACCTGCATGAAGGCGACTGTCTTGTCGTAAATGATTCGAGGGTAATTCCTGCAAGACTATACGGAATCAAGGAGAGGACAGGTGCGCATATTGAGCTACTTCTCATAAAACGCCTAGATGGTGATAAGTGGGAGAGCCTGGTTAAGCCCGGAAAGAGACTTAAGGAAGGCGATACAGTGGTTCTAGATGAGAACAAGCTTTTTAAGGCACACATCTTAGGTTTTAAAGATAAAGAAAACGGAACACGTATAATAGAGTTTGAATACGAAGGGATATTCATGGAGCGCCTCGAAGAAATCGGAAGTATGCCGCTTCCACCATACATCGAACGAGACGCAGGTAATGACGATAAGGAGAGATATCAGACCGTATATAGCAAGGTGGATGGGTCTGTGGCTGCTCCGACGGCAGGTCTTCATTTTACAGATGAACTACTTGAGAAGGTGAGGGAAAAAGGTGTCGAAATCGCATACGTAACACTTCATGTCGGCATCGGAACCTTTAGACCGGTCAAGGTGGACAACATCGAGGATCACAAGATGCATTTTGAGGAATATACCATAGACCCTGAAACGGCAGAAACTATAAACCGAGCAATTAGAGATGGTAGAAGGATAATATCTGTTGGTACGACATCGACGAGAACTCTCGAGAGTGCTGCAAAGCAGGTTGACGGGGTGTGGCAGATTGAGAGCGGACATAGCAGCACAGGGATATTCATTTATCCGGGGTATAAATATAAGGTTGTGGATGGACTTATTACAAATTTCCACCTTCCAAAGTCGACTCTGATCATGCTCGTCTCGGCGCTATACGATAGGGAGCACATTCTTGCGGCTTATGAAGAGGCTGTGCGTGAGAGATATAAGTTCTTTAGCTACGGCGATGCGATGTTTATAAAGTAGGAGTTTGAGATGAAAGAATCACTTAGTTTTGAGCTAATAAAAAAGGACGCTCGCACTGGAGCAAGGCGCGGCAGGATTACGACACCTCACGGTACTATTGAGACGCCTGTATTCATGCCGGTTGGCACTCAGGCGACGGTAAAGGCGATGAAGCCTGAAGATGTTGAAAAGACAGGTGCGGAGATTATACTTGGAAATACTTATCATCTATACCTTAGACCTGGTGAGGACATCGTCCGTGAAGCTGGTGGGTTACATAAGTTCATGAATTGGCATCGTCCTATACTTACTGATAGTGGTGGCTTTCAGGTATTTTCACTTGGAAAATTCCGTAAGATAACCGAAGAAGGGGCTAAGTTTAAATCATACATAGATGGCTCGTCTCACATGATGACTCCGGAGAGTTCGGTTGAAGTACAGACAGCTCTCGGTTCAGATATCATGATGGCATTTGACGAGTGCGTTGCATATCCTGCTGAAAAGAAGTATGTCGCGAGATCGCTAGAACGCACCACAAGATGGCTTAGGCGCTGTGACGATCACCACAGAAGACTAGAGGCTAAAGTCGCTATGGAAACAGGCTCTGATACTATGAAGCAGGCACTGTTTGGAATCATGCAGGGCGGAATGTTCAAGGATCTCCGTGAGCTAAGTGCAAAGCAGATTACGGAGATTGATCTTCCTGGATACGCAATTGGAGGGTTGTCCGTCGGTGAGCCAAAGGATATCATGCTCGAGGTACTTGATGATTGCGTTGGCCTACTACCTGAAGATAAGCCAAGATACCTTATGGGGGTAGGAACCCCAGATTACCTGTTCGAAAGTGTTGAGCGAGGAGTAGACATGTTCGATTGTGTACTACCAACAAGGCTAGCTAGGCATGGTATGGCGATGACGAGCAGGGGTAAGATTAATATCAAGAATGCTGCATTTGCAAGGGATTTCAGCACTTTGGATCCAGATTGCGACTGTTATTGTTGCAGAAATTATTCACGTGCATATTTAAGGCATCTGTTTAAGAATGACGAGATACTTTGCTCTATGCTGCTATCAGAACACAATATTTATTTCTTGGTAAACATGATGAAAAACATCAGAAAAGCAATTGAGGAGGATAGATTCCTAGAGTATAAGAGGGAATTCTATAACAAATATGGAGAATTTTAACATCTGTCCGATCTCCGAGCACTGCGGAGGATGTCTGTATCAGGGTGTCCCATATGAGGAGCAGCGCGCGGAGAAGGAGAATATAATCAGAGAGCAGCTGACGAGGCGCAAGGTAGACGATTCTGTATTCAGTGGTCTAGTTCCGGCTCTCTCGGAATACAGATATAGAAATAAGATGGAGTATACGTTCGGTGACCTTGAAATCGGTGGTGAACTTACTCTCGGTATGCACAAGAAGAGACACTTCATGTCGATTGTGACATGCGATGAATGTCAGCTGGTTCCTATGGATTTCAACAGGGTGCTTCGTGCAACACTTGATTTTTGTATAGAAAAAGGCTATTCATTCTATCATAAGAAATCGCACCAGGGCCTTCTTCGTAATCTCGTAGTTCGTCACGGAGTAAAGACGAATGAGCTGCTGGTTAACATAGTTACAAGCAGTGAAGCTGGATTTGATGAACAGGCTTATCTCGATATGCTGCTGGAACTTAAGCTCGATAATAAGCTTATTGGCGTTATGCGCACGTTCAACGATAGCCTAGCAGACGCGGTAATCAACGAAGGAGTAAAAATTCTATATGGCCGTGATTACTATAATGAGGAAATTCTCGGGCTAAAGTTTAAGGTAAATGCCTTTTCATTCTTCCAGACTAATATCGAAGCGGTTGAAAGATTGTATAGTGAAGCACTTGCGCTAATTCCGGATCTTGACTCAAAAGTCGTATACGATCTGTACTGCGGAACTGGGACTATTTCACAGCTTATGGCATCTAAAGCCAAGAAGGTGTACGGAATCGAAATCGTACAGGATTCGGTTGATGCGGCAATCGATAATGCCAAGATGAATAATATAGATAACTGTCATTTTATCTGCGGCGACGTTAAAGCGAAGCTTGATGAGGTGACTGAGAAACCCGATATGATAGTTGTTGATCCACCACGAATGGGAATGCACGACAAAGTGGTGGAGATGCTGTCTAGCTACGGTATAAAACAGATTCTCTATATCTCGTGTAATCCTAATACCATGGCGATGAATTTGGAGAAGTTCTCGGAGCTGGGGTACGAGCCGGTGGTGATGAAGGCGTATGATAATTTTCCGAAGACGAAGCATGCTGAGGCAGTTACCCTTTTAGTTAAGTCAGGTACTGACGCAAACTAAAAGCTGGTACTGCCCACGCGACAGCTGTCCAAGAGCTAGGAGCGAGGCGACGTTGCGATTGGAGACAGCGAACCGCGGAAGCCAGAACATAGTCACGAGCTAGAAAGTAGCGAAGTAGAGACAGATGTACGTCTCACGCAAGGCACACCAAAGAAAACGAGCGAAGTGAAGTTTGATTTGTAGCGGGCTACTGCGGATGCATAATACTAAAAACTAGTATCAGAAATGCAAACTAAAAGCTGGTACTGCCCACGCGATCTAATGAAGAAAACTTAGCCACTACACTTGATCATGAACTTGTCACAAAGTTTGCTAAAGGGTTTATGGAATTATATAATGGGATTTATTTTTAAACAAAGACAAATTAGAATTTATAGAGGTGTATATAAATGAAAATATGTATTTTAGGCTTAGGTGTGATAGGTACAACTTATGGATATGTATTTCAAAAAGCAGGACATCAGATTGAGCACTTAGTTAGGGAAAATAAAAAACAAAATGTTCCAGCAAAGCTGAATATAACTATATTAGACGGACGTTATGATAATAAGGGAGAAGAAAAAACAGATACATACACTGTAAATCTTGCAAAACCGGATACAAGTTATGACTTTATTCTTTTGAGTGTTTCACGCGGAAAAATAAAAGATGCTATAGCAACACTTTCGCAAAACAACATTACGGGAAGTTTGATATTATTCTGTAACTTTTGGAACAGTCGCAAAGAGATTGAAGAAATAGTAGGTAATTTTAAATACATTATAGGATTTCCTACTGCTGGTGGAAGTATGATACAGCAAGAGTTGAACTGTGTTTTATTTGACCATATAATGCTTGAAAGCAAGGAAAAAGCAAGCATTCCAAACTATAGAGATTTGATAGAACTTCTTAAATCTACAGATCTAAAAACAGAAGTTCCTTATGATATGGTGGAATGGATATGGATTCACATGGCAATAAATGCAGGTGTTACTTCTACTGCTGCACGAGCAGGAAAAATTGATGACCCAAAACAGCTTGCGATTAATCTTATGAGAGATTCCCACGCATTATCTATAGCAGTGAAATCGGTAAGAGAAACTGTTAAAGTAGTAAAAGCTAGAGGGGTTAATTTGAAATTATATAAAAATGAACTTCTTCCTTACAAAATACCTTCTGCTATCGCAGGTATGATAATGAAACGAATGTTTGCAGGAAATGAGCTCACAAACAGAATTATGACGTTACATAATGATGTAAAAGACATTATGTATGGATGCAAAAGTATTTATGAGGCTGGGAAGCAAGAAAATCTGGATTTACCCTTATTTTATTCAAATATGGATAAAATCTTTAATAGATAAATTCGTAGATAAATTCAGCTTCATAAATTCCAGTTTGTCTAGGTACTATCTTTTAACGATAACCTTATGATATCGTTAAAAGGTTTATAGATATGTTCCTACATACGAATGTAGCTACTTGACATACTTGATATTCACTCGTTTCATACGGAATGCGTAACACTGCTTATACGAGCTATGAAGTAGCGAAGTAGAAGCAGATGTACGTCCTATGCAAGGCACGCCCAAGAAAACGAGCAAGGCGAAGTTTGATTGGCTGCGTGCTACTGCAAATATAGACATTTTCCCAATAACAAGGCCTAAAGACCGTAAACTAAAAGATGGTACTGCCCACGCGACAGCTGTCCAAGAGCTAGGAGCAAGGTGAAGCTTGATTGGCTGCGTGCTACTGCAAACTGAAGTCTTAACACTACTCATAAGGATTACACCCAGTAAGTAAATAAAATTTAGAAATAAATATTTGTTTAAATACTGTCCCAAAAACTTTGATTCCTCGCTTTATGATGAGGTGTTTTTACAGTTTATATAAGACTGTTTTTAGATATAATAAAGTTAGATAAATTTGAGGAGGAGTTTAAAAATGGATTTGAATGATGTAAGTGTACAGTCAACAAAAATTAGAAGGCGTTATCACGAGTTGGAAAAGCAGATTCATGGCTCTACATGGTCAGTAGAGGAAGACGCCTTGGCTTTCTTGACTGATGCAGGATTAGTTGGAAGACTAACGATGGATAATCAAGGACGTTGGCCAAGTACAGATGAGGAACTACTTCCTTCAAAAATTGGCGAATGCGTCTGGTGGCTTGCCGTTCTCGCAGAAAGAATGGGATTGGATTTTGAGGATTGTGTAGAACAATTCCTGAATGAACGTTTATCATCCTTAGAGTAGCAATTTCTAGTATGGCTGTCAACGATAGACCCAACCTATCGTTAAATGATTTATAGATATGTTTCCGTGGACATACCAGCAACTTAGTGTTCATTCGTTTCATGCCGAAGCAGTTACCCTTTTAGTTAAGTCAGGTACTGACGCAAACTAAAAGCTTGTACTGCCCACGCGACCTAATGAAGAAAACTTAGCCACTAAACTTGATCATGAACTTGTCACAAAGTTTGCTAAAGGGTTTATGGAATTATATAATGGGATTTATTTTTAAACAAAGACAAATTAGAATTTATGGAGGTAAGTTATATGGAAAACTTTAAAGAAAAAGAATATAAGGTATTTGAAATGTTTGATAAGCAGTGGGCAGTTGTTACAGCGGGCTCAATGGAACATTATAACAGCTGCACTGTTAGCTGGGGCAGTCTGGGGAATATTTGGGGGACTGCAGGTAAAAGCAGACCAACGGTTACGGTTTATGTTCATCCAGCTCGTTATACCAGTGAATTTTTGAAAAACAGTGATACTTTCACGGTAAGCTTTTATCCTGAAAGCTGTAAAAAGGCATTGGGCTATATTGGTTCGCATTCCGGCAGGGATGGCGATAAAGCTGTTGGTGCAGGACTGACTCCTATTGAAATCGGTCAGGGTGTAACCTATAAAGAGGCAAATTTAACATTTCTTTGCAAAAAGTTGTATCAGCACCAATTTTCCAAAGAGGATATTACAACTGAAGTTCAGGAGTACTATGCTTCCATGCCAAAAGAATATCCCGATTTCAATGGAGGCTGGCAACCACATATCGTTTTTGTAGGTGAAATTATAGAGGTTAGGGATGAACGGTAAATTCCAGTTTGTCTAGGTAATACCTTTTAACGATAACCTTATACTATCGTTAAAAAGTATGTGGATATGTTCCCACATACGAACGCAATTACTTGACATACTTAGTGTTCACTCATTTCATGCTGAGTGTGTTGTATTGATGTCAAAAGTTGCACCCACAAATTAAATAAAGTGTAGAAAATAAGGGCTTATTCATAGCCTATCGTTAAAAGGTATCGGTAGCTTTGAGTAAGCCTTATTATTTGAAAGAAAATAAGGTTGAGTGGGAACATATCCATAGCCTAGAGTCGATGCAGGACTCCGGTTCTGCCTTTTGTGATTTATGAAGTATACGAAATATGGTATAATAAAATATAGTCAACAAGAATTAAAAATGTAATGTAAAGTGTAAAATATAAATGAACAATTAGTGGAATATAATAATGTACAAATAAGAAGAATAGATAAGTTGGTAGACTTGAAGAAGGAAATAGCTAATTCAATTTTTGCATTAAAAGATAAAGAGGAACAAACAGTTCTTGAAAAAAGATATCTTTGTTTTAATACTTGGGAGCAGATTGCAGTAGATATGAATTCTTCAATTAAGTACTGTTTTAATATCCATAGAAATGCACTAGGAAAGATTTCTATTCCGATTAAATCTATGTAGTAAAGTTGATAGAATGAGAGTAAGTAGCTGTAGTATAGTTAGAATAGAAAAAGAATAATAAAATGAGCCTTGAAGATTAATCTTAGAGGCTTTTAATATTTAAAGGTGTTTAAATGTCAAGTAAACCTAAGAGACCATGTTCACATCTAGGTTGTCCTGAATTAGTTGATGGACGATTCTGTAAGAAACATGAGAAAGAATACAACAAAAACTATGAAAAATATAAACGAGATCCTAGCACTTATAAACGTTATGGAAAAGCATGGAGAGTTATAAGAAAAAGATATGTAGTAGAGCATCCACTTTGTGAGATGTGTTTAAAAGAAAATAGAATGATAAAGGTAGAGGAAGTACATCACATACTTCCTCTTTCTCGTGGTGGAACTAGTGACGAAGATAATCTAATGAGTCTTTGTAAATCTTGTCACTCAAAGATTCATGTAAAGAGTGGAGATAGATTTGGAGGATAGTTTTACATGTGGAGGGGATTCTGAATCTCTACGAGTGATTTTCCTACCAACTGTGCCGCCCTCTCACGCACAAAAAAAACGGGTTCAAAGGGGGTATTAAAGAATATCATTCGAAAAGTAAAATATTTATTCTAACCTATTGACAATAAAACTTGGCATGATATAATACAAATACCAAGTAAACTTGGCAAAAAGAGAATGAATATGAAGAGAGATGAAGTTTTAGCGAGAAGTCGTGAGGAGTATAAATATCACGATGAGATGATGGTTGATATTTTTAAAAAAGCAGGTGAAGTTTCCAGCCAAATCGGATTAGCTGTTGCTGCCATCCTATTTGGAATTGAAGCTTTTTTCTTCAATTCCTTTAATTATGGAATACTAAGTATTTATTTTAGTATTGAAGCAACGAAAGAACTTGTAAAGTATGCAAAACTAAAAGAAAGAAAGCAATTGTTAGTGGGGATACTTATGGCGATTATAGGAATTGCCTTATTTGTAGCTAGCCTTATAACATTGAAGTAGTGATGGATTATGGATGATAAACTAGTTCTCAAAAATCATTTAAAAGAAGTCAGAAAAGAAAAAGGCTATTCACAACAACAGTTAGCTGATGAGGTGGGTGTTTCAAGAAACACAATCAGCTCAATTGAAACTGGTCAATTTAACCCCACTGCTAAATTAGCTTTGATACTTTGCATTGCTTTAGAAAAGAAATTTGAGGATCTTTTCTATTTTTAGACAAACATAGTTAAATTAAAATCTCCCTACAGTAAACAATATTGTTTATTGAAGGGAGATTTTATATTTAAGTATTAGGAGGTGATACTATCGCTAAAGATGGAACATACAGAGATGGTATAATAAAATATAGTCAACAAGAATTAAAAATGTAAGATATAATAAGAATTTACATGGGGGAATAAAGTGACAGAAAAAGAAAATGCAGTTTATAAAATATTACTCACTCCTATCAAATGTGATAAAAATGTCCCTAAAATTTGTTTGAAAGATACTGTTATATATAGCCCACAGTTATATAAAAGTACTCCGGATGAAGACATGTCAGATTTTAGTGTGGGTTTCTATAAAATAGTATATAAGGACATTTTAGGGGGAAATAATGTAGAAATTTTAAATGAAGATGGGACATATAAAAATGAGAATTATATGGGAGATACTATTCATTCATTTAATTCACTTGCGAAAGTGATTTTGGGTAATAGATCGAAAAAAGAACGAAGTCCAAAAGAAGAGTGGCCTAAAGAATTAATTGACTATCAGTCTAAGTATCATTGTTTAGCTAATTTTTGGGTTATTCCTATGTGTCATGGAAGAACAAGTGCAAAACTCAATCACTATGATTCTCTAGATTCGTATTTAAACAAAGTATATTCAGGGGTTATAAAAAATACAGATGAGTATTTTCAGAAGTTTACATATGAATCTTTTTTAGAAATTCATGGTATGTCAGGGTACAAAATATCAGATAATCCATTAGAAATATATATATCAAAAGATAAGAAAGGTTGTATTGATGAAATACAACGTATATATAGTTTTTGGAATAAAAGGGCTAGTGAAATTGTAAAAAAATATAATAGTGAACTTTATGATTACTTTGATGGTCTTGGATTAATAAATGTAGCTGAGACTACGAATTAATGGTTATTACTTGGCTAAATTGTTGTAATAAAAATGGTTAGGATTATGACAAATCTAAATTTATCTGTCTGATACCTTTTAACGATTACCTTAAGCTATCGTTAAAAAGTTCATGGATATGTTCCTACATACGAATGTAGCTACTTGACATACTTGGTGTTCACTCAATCCATGCTGAAGCCGTAACACTAATCACAAGAACTGATAGTTATTGTGAGTAGATGTACGTCTCACGCAAGGCACGCCAAAGAAAACGAGCGAAGTGAAGTTTGATTTGTAGCGGGCTACTGCGGAGGCATAATAAAAAAAACTAGTATCAGAAATGCAAACTAAAAGCTGGTACTGCCCACGCGACCTAATGAAGAAATCTTAGCCACTGCTCTTGACAATAAAGCTCCTATATAGTATGTTTTTAATAAACTACTATATAGGAGCTTTTGTATGGAAACGAATGGAGGATTTCTTGTTACCAAAATAAAACAGCTTGGAGACCGAATTTTCGAGAAGATTCTCAGAGAAAAGAATATTGATGCGTTTAATGGAGCCCAGGGACGTATTCTTTATGTGCTGTGGCAGGAGGATGGTATCTCAATCAGGTCACTCTCGACTAAATGCGGATTAGCGATAACATCTCTTACTACGATGCTGGAAAGAATGGAAAATCAAGGGCTGATAAGCCGTGTTCAGTCTGAAACGGACAAAAGGAAAACACTCATGTTTCTGACTGAGAAAGCACATGCCTTAAGGGGCGAGTACGATTCTGTATCTGATGAGATGGGAAGTATTTACTACAAAGGTTTTTCAGAGGAAGAAATTACCCAGTTTGAGGAATGCCTCGACCGTATCAGAAAGAATCTTGAGGGGTGGCAGGAGTCATGAGTATTTGTATCAAAGATCAGATTCAGAACATGAATATCGTAATTGGCTGCACAGTGGGGTGTACATATTGCTATGCCCGCAACAACGTGAAACGCTGGCACATGATTGATGACTTCGCTGACCCTGAATTCTTTTCGGGTAAGCTCAAGATGATGGAAAAGAAACGTCCGCAGAACTTTCTTCTTACCGGGATGAGCGATCTCTCCGGATGGAATCCGGAATGGAGAGACGAGGTATTTGCAAAGATCCGTGAAAATCCACAGCATCAGTTCCTGTTCCTTACCAAGCGACCTGATTTGCTAGATTTTGATACCGATCTGGAAAACGCATGGTTTGGCGTTACGGTGACGAGGAAAGCAGAACTGTGGCGTATCGACGCCCTTCGTAAAAACGTCAGAGCAAAACATTACCATGTTACCTTTGAGCCGTTATTCGACAATCCCGGCACAGTTGACCTTTCCGGAATTAATTGGATCGTTGTCGGCACCATGACCGGAGCTCAGAGCAGGAAGATTCATACGGAGCCGGAATGGGCATGGTCTCTAACGGACCAGGCACATAAGCTCGGTGTTCCGGTGTTTATGAAGGAAGACCTTGTCCCTATCATAGGGGATGAAAATATGATTCAGGAAATGCCGGAAGAATTTAATAAAGTGTTAGAGGTACAGAAATCATGGAAGAAGTAATAAATGGAATCCTCATTCGTGAGGTGGAAACAAAGAACATCATGACTAAGTCTAGTCTGCCGGTAGGCGGTTACTCGGTCAATCCCTATGTGGGCTGTACACATGCCTGCAAGTATTGCTATGCTTCTTTTATGAAGCGCTTTACTGGACACACGGAGGAATGGGGCACTTTCCTTGATGTGAAGCATTGGCCGGAAATTAAAAATCCGAAGAAATATGCCGGACAGCGGGTGGTCATCGGTTCTGTGACGGATGGCTACAATCCACAGGAGGAGCAATTCGGGAATACCAGAAAACTTCTGGAGCAGTTGATTGGCAGTGACGCAGATATTCTGATCTGCACAAAGTCTGATCTTGTGGTAAGGGATATTGATCTGCTGAAGAAGCTTGGACAAGTAACCGTTTCATGGTCGATCAACACACTAGATGAAAATTTCAAGAACGATATGGACTCTGCTTCGAGTATTGAGCGCCGTGTAGCTGCTATGAGGCAGGTATATGAAGCAGGTATCCGTACAGTCTGTTTCGTATCCCCAGTATTCCCCGGCATCACGGATTTCGAAGCAATCTTTGAGCGGGTAAAGGATCAGTGCGATCTGTTCTGGCTCGAAAATCTCAATCTTCGAGGCGGTTTCAAAAAGACAATTATGGAGTATGTCGCCGAAAAACATCCTGATCTTGTACCACTTTACGACGAGATCTATAACAAGCATAATCGTAGCTATTTTGAAGCACTTGAAGTAAAAGCTGAGAAAATGGCTAAGAAGTATGATTGTACCTTTGTGGATAATGAAATACCTTATGGCAGAGTCCCGCAGGGGCATCCGGTGATCGTAGATTATTTCTATCATGAGGAAATCCGTGGGACAGAGAATACTGGAAAAAGAAATCGCTAACTTCAAGTTTGTCAAGGTAATACCTTTTAACGATAACCTTATGCTATCGTTAAAAAGTTCATGGACATGTTCCCACATACGAACGCAACTACTTGACATACTTAGTGTTCACTCGTTTCATGCTGAAGCCGTAACACTACTCATAAGAACTGAAAGTTATTGTGAGTAGATGTACGTCTCACGCAAGGCACGCCAAAGAAAACGAGCGAAGTGAAGTTTGATTTGTAGCGGACTACTGCGGAGGCATAATAAAAAAACTAGTATCAGAAATGCAAACTAAAAGCTGGTACTGCCCACGCGACAGCTGTCCAAGAGCAAGGAGCGTGGCGACTTTGCGATTGGAGACAGCGAACCGCGGAAGCCAGAACATAGGAACGAGCTACAAAGTATAGAAATGCCTTGAAATCAAAGGGTTTAGAAAAAAATGCATAGTTTTTAGTGTTTGGAGACAATAGAACTATTGTCATAAAATATGTTTTTATAAACTGGTAGGTGAGGATATGGCTAAATATGCATATAGAGATAAAGACAGAAAAAATATAATTTATTCTGATGAAGCTATAGAAGAAGATAGGGACACTGCGTTTTTTTGCCCTAATCATATTTGTAACGCAAAATTATATATTTGTGCAGTTGATGGGAGTAAAAGTGCCTATTTTAGAGCGACAAAACCGAATTTTAAGCATATTAATAATTGTCCGTTTGGTAATAGTAGTACAGAGTTTGATTTGAACGACTATGATGAATCCCAATTTATTTATGAAGATGCGATAAATAATCTTTTATGCAAAACCAAACAATTATCACAAAAAAGCACCCCTTCTGAAAATGGGACTGGTGAACCTGGTGCTCACCCGCCAAGAACATTAAGACAAATATATTACCTGTGTAAAAGTCTATCCGTTAGAGATACATATGCTGGTAAAGAAATAGGTTCAATGATATTAGATGATAGAAGCAAATATAGATATCCCAAAGGATGTTTTGGAAATAGGGTAATTGAAGCGACTGTAGATGGGAGATTGTATAATGATGAGAAGAAGGAAGTTTA
>ERZ773074.96-NODE-96-length-40368-cov-31.315457_pt1 | contig 40368 bp, 54 predicted proteins | sample MGYA00580615_ERZ773074 | MGnify/ENA primary metagenome ERZ773074 (study PRJEB29015, sample SAMEA2738126) | human oral metagenome | biome: human oral; feature: human-associated habitat; material: saliva | place: China | collected 2160 ...
TGAAATCATTCTACAACTTGAAAAAATAAAACGTTGATTTAACAACGTTTCTAAGGGCTCTAGGTTAAACCTAGGGTTCTTTTTTTCTACCCAAGGGGCAAGGAAGGGGCAAGATTATTCGTGATGATATCATCTAAAATATTGACCGCTTGATCCTTCATGTTCCTTGTGACGTGTGTATAGATGCTAGTGGTAACTTCCGAATCTGCATGCCCAACCCTATCCATGATGGTTTTTAGTGGCACGTTGTTTTCAGCCAGTATGCTAATTGTGGTGTGTCTGAAAATGTGAGGGGATAGATGCTTGTCGATAGGTGTTTCTAGTCTGGTGTTAGCTCGTTGGAGTGATGCACTTAGGATTGTGCTGTGGATAGGCTTGCCAGTGTTGGTCGTGAAGATTTTATCGCTATGATACCACTCTGGATTGGTCGATTCGCTTAGCTCTTTCAACTCTAGTATCTGGTCAATGATTTCCATTTCACGATTAGTGAGGTAGGTTGTTCGGTAACTAGCGACGGTTTTCGTTCCCTCGTTCTCTGGGATGTATCTGTTGAAAGAGGTGTGGATATCCAAAGAACGTGTCTCCTTGTGGTAGTCTGAAACAGTCAGGCCAGCTAATTCACCAATCCGGCAACCGTTTAAAAGCATAAACTCACACGCCAGGGCGTATCTCAGTGTTATGTCCTTTCGGTAGAGCTCTTTCAATAAGCGACTGTATTCGTCCGGTTCTAAGTATTTATTCTTGGCAGCTTGCTGTTTCTCAAGTTTATTGGTCTTCTTTGGTAATCGTGCTTTTCGTGATGGATTGTCAGAAATAAGTTGTTGATCCATAGCGTAGTCGAAGAATGTATTTAATACGGTTTTGGCACGATACTTTTGTGAATCTGTCCAGTCTTCGGTGTCTAGCAAGGATTGGATAAGTCGGACATTGATATTTGATAGGATAGTCCCTTGTTCGATAGTGTCCGATATTCGTTTAACGGATGCTGCAAGGCTCTTGATTGAACTTAACTTAATCTGTTTTTGGTGAAACTCCCACCACTCATTGAAGGCACTATGGAACGATACGTTAGTAGTGATGGATGACTCTATCTTCTGGGCTATCTTATCATCAAGCAAGCGTTGAGCTTCTTTCTTTGCTCGGTTCGAGCCGCTATTGAGCGTAACAGATACCCGTTTCCATTTTTCAGTGTAAGCATCCTTGTATCTTTCAAAATATTTATATTTTCTATTCGGTAATTGTTCTACCCACATTGTCATAGCTCCTTAATTTTGGTAAAATGGGCATAGAAAAAAGAAAGCATAACCTAGTTGCTTTGTTTAATCGTGATTGTATTTTTGTTTTCTGTTTTTCTGTGATGCATAGAGCTCTATAATCTAACTTTGGCGAGGGAGATTATAGGGCTTTTTTAGTAGTTTCAAATATTCATGTTTTACAAAAGTCTCATCACAAATCGTGGTGAGATTATATTTTTCCATGAAGTGTAAGTAATTGAAGTCGTCAAGATTTTCATTTTTCAACAACTCATGGATCATAATCCTATTTGCTTGAACCTCATACTTTTCCCGTAGACGCTCATAGTCTTTAGAGTTCTGCTCTAGGTGGCCCAATTCATGTAAAATGACCTTCAAACGTATTTTTGGGTCTAAATCCTTATTGATATAAACCACCCTGTTTATAGGATCAATAAAGCCGTTTCTGGGCCACTGGCTAGAGTCGAACTCACAAAGAGACACATTGAACTGCTCAAGCAATTCGTTTTCAGTCATAGCACCTCACTGTTCCTTACTACTCATGTAGCCGGCAATTATGCCTCTAATGGCACGCTTATCATCATCAGTAAGCGGTTTGCCATCGAACATCATCGCGTTTTCTATTATGTTATCGATGTCGTGGGAGTTTTGGTTGTCATTCTGCGAACTTGGCTTAACATTCAAAAACTGTTCTGTTGTCATGCCCAAAGCTTTTGCAAAATCGTCAGCTTTATTCAAAGGAAAAACCCTACTTCCCGAAAGATACCTAGATAAAGTCGATTTAGATACCCCAGATTTACTTGCTAATTCAGACATCGACATAGAACTATTGTCTAAATAGCTTTTTATTAGCGAAATAATTTCCTCGTTGTTTCTCATACTCTTTTTCCTTTTATTTAATAGTAAGAATATTATACAACAGTTCCCGAAAATACACAATACGTTCCCGAAAATAAACTTTTTTCATATTTTTTTTATTTTAGTGTTGACAAATGGGAACGTGTTAGGTATACTATAATTGTTCTAAGGAACAAGCAATAAAAACTAAATAAACGGAGGTAATCTATGAAAGTTGATTTGCTTCGTGTGAAAGCTGAGCGAGTAGCAAAAGGTTATACTCAAGCGAAAATGGCTGAACTAATGGGTTTGGCTCGCGATCAGTATAATAAGAGAGAGAATGGGAAAATCTCATTTACCGCTGACGAACTTATCACACTTGCCGACTTACTGGGATACGGTAGGGATGAAATCGGAATTTTTTTTAAGCAAACTGTTCCCGAAACGCAACAATAAATTAAAAGAAAGAGGTGACAACGCAACGTGCATTAGTAACTTAATTAAAACAACGTAAAGTAATTTAAATAAAATGAACGGAGCAAACATGAAACCAAAACGATATCCATATAGTGGAAAGAAAAAAGAATCAAACGCTATTTTGAATATAACGATTGATTCTAAAAGACTAGCAAATGTTTCTAATCTTAAATTTTGCCACATGAGACGCCAATTATTTGGTCAATAAACAAATAAACAAATGGCATCGTTATTTTTTGATTTGGACTAGTAACCAAAGTGACATCTACTAAGAGAATAGCTTCGAGTGGGTCGTCGCCGTCGAAAGTATGGCCTAAATTTTTACGAAACTCTAAAAAATTTTTTATACCATCATAACTTTCATCGGGATTATCAGGAAGTAATTTTCCAAAGTATGTTCCAGCCGCTGTCGATATAGCAATATCATAATCAATTTCTGTGGCAAAGAATGCTATATCACCAACTAAGTCAAATTTTTTTGTATTAGACATATTAATTCTCCTTTCCATAATATTTGACTAGCGATTTTCATAAGGAGATGAGAGGCCCTATTTAATCGTTTGTCACGAATTGATTATATCAGAAAGGATAGAATAACACAATATATTGTGTTTTCGATACAATCAAAAACTATATATTGTGTTTTGGGATTAAACATGAAAAAAACTTTAAGCAAGTTACTGATTGACAGAGGAATGACAGTCACAGAGTTAGCTGAAAAGACTGGTATCAGCTATAACACGTTGATGAACATCGGAAAGAGAGACCTTTCTTTCAGTAGAATGTTGAAGATCGCTGATGCTTTAGATGTCAGTTTAGACGAATTCAGAAAGGATAATACATGAACGAAATAGCACTATCAAACAACCTTTCTCAAATTGAATTAGAAATAAACCACCACAAGCAAATAGCTGGGCAATCAATTTGGGAAATCGGAAGGCGATTAAAATACGTCAAAGAAAACGACTTGACACACGGTCAATTTAGGGAGTGGCACGAAGGTCTAGGGCTTGATAAAGACTTTGCTTATAAGTCAATGAAAATCGCTGAGGAATTACCAAATGTCGAAACGTTACGACATTTAGGAACAACCGCCTTACACTTAATCGCAACACTTCCAGAGGAAGCAAAGCAAGAACAAATTGAAAAGATTGAACAAGGTGAATCACCAACGGTCAGAGAGCTGCAAGAGGTGAAAAAAAAGCTCAAACTCAAAGACCAAGCACTGGAAGCGGTTAAAGGTGAGTTAGAGCGCACTAGACTTGTCAAACCAACTGAAAAGGTGATTGAAAAGGAAGTCATCCCAGACGATTACAAAGCCACGCAAGAGCTAAACAAACAGCTACTAGGAAAGAACAGAGACCTAGCGGACGAGCTTGATTCGGTCAAGAGAAGTCTAAGGCTCAAAACGGCTTCTTACGAAATGCTCGAAAAAGAGACATCCGAGGCGGTCGCTCTAAAAGAGTCTATCGAACACTTACGAGCTGATAAAGAGAAATTAGAAAACAGTGTTTCTAACATCTTTACACTCAGTAACCTAGTGTCAGAGTTTGAAGATTTCTTTGATAGCAAGATGGCACCGCTCAGATTTAAAACCCTTATCCAAGGGATTGGCAAGGATGCTCAGATTGAGAAATTAAGAGACATCTTAACACTCACAGAAAACTGGATTGATGAAATGAACAAAATCATTCCAGAAAGTGGAAGAACAATCATAGAAGGAGAAATCATCAATGAGTAAGAAGAACAAGAAAAAAGAAAATTTGCTTGCTGAAACAGTCGAAATGCAGAAAAGACAAGCTATGAATCTTGTGGCACAAAGCACCGTTAACCAACAACTTTTGGAAGAAGTAATCGGAATCAAGGAAGAAATGGACAGAAATGTTAAAAAGACAAATCAAAAACTCACTGACATTGAGTTGCTGGTTGAAGAAGTTAACAAGAAAGTTCACATCGACGATGGTGAAGCTACTAAAATCAAGAGCCTTGTTTTCAGCAAAGCTGGTGTTTTCGCAGATATGTACTTCAATGAGCAGAAATCACACCCTAGCGATAATCTGTTCGCTTCGAAGAAAGGTCAGTTTATTCGCTTGATGTACTCACGCTTGAAGAAAGCCTTTAACGTGACCAAGTACACTAATATCAAGCACGTTGAAGCTGAGAAAGCAGTGCAATTCCTAAGAGATTTATCTTACGACGACTTCACGCCGTTTGAAATTCGTGAGACACCAAAACAAAAAGAACTTATCGCTCTTGAAAACGGATTGAAAGAAATCGGGTGACGCTTATGGAAATCACCTATAAACCAGTCGGTATCAACGAGACGGCTGAGTGGGGAGACTACGACCACCTCATGCAGAGGTGGGAAGGCCTTGGGAAGTCGATGGCAAAAAACCTCATTCGAGAAATGAGGGATAACAAAGACTTTCGAGGGTACGTATTCAACCCGACGCACAAACTGGTTTTCATCAACTATGAAGGGTTTAAGTCCTTCATCGAGTGGAAAACTAGAAACAGGTTCAAATAGCACAACACCCTGGCCGCAGAAGTGAGCTAGTGAGGAGATATAAGCAATACCAACCAAAAAACTACAACGATTTGATATTCATAATTGTCTCCTTAAATATATAAATCTATGAAAAAAATCCTCACTAGTTCTCTAGTGCGGTTAGGGAATAAAAAAGGCCAACCACTGCCAGAAAGGAGCATAACCGAATGAAGTATATCTTTCACTAATACGGAAGAAAATTACACGAAAATGAATAACAAGTTCTTACAAGATACTAGCTTGAGCTTACAAGCGAAAGGCTTACTTGCTGAAATCTTGATAAATAAAAGCGATTGGCGAGTTTATCTGTCAGAACTTGAAAAGAGGTCAACCAACGGGAAAAGCTCACATCGTACAGCGTTTGAAGAATTGAAACGCAAACGGTATGTTGTGGTATTTCGTAAAAGCAAGGGCTATAAAAAAGGTTTTGAAATGGTTGTCTGTGCATCAGACATACCCATGACGGACGAATTTATAGAATACCTTGACAAAAAGTTATCCACAGAGTTATCCACAGGTAGCCTAGAAAATTCATAGTTCGATAATTGGAATTTCCATTTAATCAAACGATGATAATTCGTAAGTTATAAAATTCATACTACGAAAAAATCAAACGATGATAATTCATAGGTTAGAAAATCGGACACTAACAATAACTAATATATAAACAATAACTAATATATAACAATATGGTGCTACGCACACTAACCGACAACAATCTAGAGCCTACCGGCACTAACCAGCAATAATAACTAATAGATAACTATACAGTAATCATAGTTAGAAGAATAAGAGAGGTAAAAAATCATGAAAAAACTATTTAACTGGATTTGGTCTAAGAAACAAAATGAAGTAGAAGTCTATGAAGTTCCACAATGGGAATCTTACACAGCTAAAACTGAGCGATTCAACGCTGACCACGGATTGCCGTTAGATCAATTAGTGGGGTAACTCATGAAACTACTAAAGAAATTGCTAACCAGAAAGAAACCCAAACAGCAAGAGCCGTTCTTTGAATGGGTTGAAACCCCAGAGGAAAAGCAAGAACGACTCAAGAACAAGTACACAAAATAACATCAACTTTTCAACGTGCAGCCATGGCCTCGTCGTGGAGTGCATCTTATACCCATAATTTTTCCCCAAAAAATTAACACTTTACTACCCACACAAAAATCTTTCTAAAAAACATATTTACAAAGCGGCGAGGTTGTGGGTGCACGTTGAATGCACTAAAAAAGCATGGGTTAGGGCCCATGCAAGAAAAATACACCAAGGAGATTATACCATGAAATCTTTTAACACTCAAACAGTCGCAAAAACTGGATTCACTAAAAGCAAAGCATTTGGATTGTGTGGCACACTTGCCATTGCTACAGCTTTATTGATTGGGTCTGGCACAGTATCAGCAGACGAAACCACTCAACCAGTGGCGGACACACAACCAGCGGTAGCTAACATATACACGGCAGATAATGCCGGCAACGTTACGGTGACACCGTCTGAAACAGTGGCACCAGTAGAAACACCAGCGCCGGTTGAAGCGCAACCTATTGCGGAAACTCCAGCAACAGTCGAAACTACTCCAGCGGTTGCTACAGAAGCAGCACCAGTGGTAGAAACTCCAGCAACAACTACAGAAGTAGCTCAACCAGTAGCTGAAACGCCTAAACAGCCTACTGAATTTGTCAAAGAAGACAACGAAATTAAAGTAACTAATCCAGATGTTGTCGTTGACCAATCAAACGGAACTGGTAAATACAGTGGTTTTACAGTGGAATATAAAGACGTTAAATTCCCAGATAGCATGCCTATCAACGAAGGGGATAAGGTAACATTCAACCTTCCAAAAGAAATCAACTTCCAAACAAACTATGATTTTGATGTCTATAACCCAGAAAAAGCTGTTGTTGGTAAGGCTTCAACTGACCCTAAGACACAAACAGTAACAACTGTATTTAACGATTACTTCAAGAACCATCCACTCAATAAACAAATGTCATTGAAGCTCGATGCTAAGTGGACTGACAAGGTTGAAAGTGGCAAGCCAGTTAACGTTAATTTCAATGGTACAGTGGTTACTGTAAATATTGGAAAAGAGCAAGAAATCGGTAAAGATGAATTGCTTTCTAAATGGGGTAGTCAAGACGAGAATGACCCAACTGTTATCAACTGGACTGCTCGTGTGAATTACGCTAAGAGAGTGCTCAACTATGTGACTATCATTGATGAAATGTCAGAGAATCAAAAGTTAGTTGATAACTACTTTGAAATTAAAAACATTGAAAGTGTTGATCCGTGGATTGACAAAGGCTCAGCTATGGACTTAGTTAAGTCTATCAGTAAGTCAGATCGTGGCTTTACTATCAAGATGGATCGCTTGGATCACATGATCTACATCAACTATAAGACTAAGCTTGTTAACGCTGTCAAGGACTCAGTTAACCCAACGAACAAAATTGAGTTGAAAGCAGAAACAGATGGAGCTACTTCGTATAGCTATGTGCAACTCGTAGGAGGAAAGGGTGATGCGAGCGGTGAAAATAAACCAGAACCTACATTTGAGATTCCTCGTGAAGCTCCAAAAGTTGACATTCCTGAATTTAACGGCGGCATCCCTGGTATTCCTGAAGAACGTGTGAAACCAGAATATACTGAGCCAATCGGAACTGTTCCGAATGATGCACCAGTGCTAGACAAACCAGAATGGAACGGTGGAACAGTACCGTTTGACGCCCCACAATATGATAAGCCTGAATGGAATGGTGGGGTAGTGCCAAACGATGCGCCAGTGTATGATAAACCATCAATCGACATTAACGACATCCCTTTGATGCCACCAGCTCCAGTCGTAGAAATTCCAGAATGGAATGGCGGAACTACTCCATTCGATGCACCTAGCATTGATAAGCCAGAATGGTCTGGAGGTGTCGTACCATTTGATGCACCAGTTTTGGACTTGCCAGAGCTTGAAATTCCAGAGGAACCAACTAAACCAACACCAGAAAAACCTAGCACGCCAGAAAAAGCCCCTAAAACGAGCGTAGAGCGTCCTAATGACAAAGTGGCACAATCTACCACAGTGTCTTACAAGCTCGATTCTGAGCCAAAAGAGGTGGTAAATACGACAGTTTACGGCGGTGTTCTCCCTAACACTGGTGAAAAAGAGGGCATCATGTCAACTCTTGGGCTTGTGGTTATCGCTGCAGGCATCACAACTTTGGGATTGAGCTTCAAGAAGTACAACGAAGGTGAGGAAGAATAATCATGAAACTAACAGAAACACAAGTCGTATTTTACAATGCTGAAAAAGATGGATTTCTTGAAAAATACAAAGACAGAGGCACCCTAGCATTTGAAGCAGGTTATACTACCGAATTAAGACGTGCACTAGTCCTGCCGTTCTGCCCGTATGAAAAACAAAAAGACGAGTTCGACAAACTTGCTGATACATTTGGCTGCGAAGTGCTTAATGTGGAAGTTGAATACAACGTAACTAAACTTGACGGTTCGGACTTTGAACGCCCAGAGCGTGAAGGATCCTTGAAGAATGGAATCGAAGCGCTTATGGAATTATTGACTAATTAACAAATTAAGCAGTGGTGGGAGGGTAGGCATTAAACGACATGGAGCAAGAAATTTACAACGTCGAAAACCGTTGGCGGAACAAGTACATGAATTTAGGTCGCGAGTTGGGCGAGATTATCAACAGCCAACAAGACAGAATCTTGTCGCTATCTCAAGAAAACAACAAGCTCAAACGGGAGAATTGGAACCTAAAAAAGTCAAAAGGCAGGAAACGGCTTTAAAATCGCTTGTAACCGTCTTAAATAATCTAGTGGCACAATTACACTAGAGAAACGGCAAATAACCCCCAAAATTTGAGAATTAGGGGCATTTAAAAAGGATATGACATGGAAAATATGACATTCACAGAGTTGCAGCAAAAAATGCAACTTGAAAAAAAGAAAGAGGGTACAGCTAAGTACGCTTCAAGGCACGTCGAGGACATTTACAACTTCTTTAAAAGTTTGAAATCAAATTGGAGCGTTGTCGTCAACTATGATCTAGTCGAATTTTCTGGCAAGACTTTTGTCAAAGCTACTGCAACGGCGTCTAACCGAGAGGAAAAAGAGCAAGCAGTAGCTTTCGCAGAATTGTCTCCGGTACCTATTTTGAAAACTCGTAACGGTGATTTAAAACAAATGAACGAGCCGCAATGGGTGGGAGCCGTGCAATCATACGCCGGCAAGTACGCCGTGCAAGCGCTGTTTGCAATCGGTGAGGAAGATGTGGACCATTTTGAAGTGGCGGAGGAAAGTTTGAGGCCAAACCAACCTCACAACTCCAATCAAAACCAGCACCCGCAACAAGTACGCTACGAGTCAAGAATCGACCAACAACCTAACTTCATCAGCAATGAGCAACATGACACAATCATGCAACTAATCAATGAATTGGCTCTAATTACTGGGCAATCAGTTGAAACAGTAGCTAATTACTATTTGAAGAAGTACAAACTCAACGATTTCCATGAGGTACTAGTGCCAGGATTCGACGTGGTAACTAACGACATTCAAGGGCAAATCTACCAACGAAAGGGATAGAACATGAAGGACGTAACAAATAATTTTTTAGAAACAATCGAACCAATCTATACGCCGGGGACAATTAATTTTGATTTTGACAAATTCGATGCAGCTATCCAAGCGGCAGTTAGCGAGCTATCAGATGAACAACTGGACAAACTTGAATATAACGATGTCTTAAAAGAAATCACACGCTTCAAAGGGCTTGGCGACAAACTTGACGATAAGCGTAAGGAAATCGGAAAAATCTACAAAGACCCACTCACTGAGTTTGAATCTAAACTAGCGACTTCACTAGAGCCATTGAATGCACTTCTTGACAAACTACGTGCTAAACGTGATGAAGTCAAAGAACACAAAAAAACGCTACGAATTGACCACGTTAGATCAGTTTTTGAAAGCAAATGCGAGCTAGCCGGACTAGATAAGGACACATTCAAGGACAAGTACGAGAGCTTTTCTAAAGTCGGGGATTTCATGGATAAGAAAATGAAGCTCAAAAAAGCGACTGAGGAAAAGATTGACGCCCTTGTTTTAGCTGAATATGACCAACTTGAGGAATACAAGGCCAACGTTGCCATGATTGAGGAACAAGCCCTTGACTATGAATTACCAGCGGAGCCATACACTAGAGCATTGCAGAACGGCACACCTCTAGTTGAAGTCTTGCAACAAATGAAAAAAGACCGAGATGCAGCTATTGAACGCAAGCAACAAGCGGAAGCTAAACAAAAAGCAGAAGCGGCACGCCTAGCAGAAATTGAAGCATTGGCCCAGCAGTCAGCGAACGAGGAAATCAAGGCGGTAAATGCTGAAACTGGTGAAGTTATCGAAGACACTAAACCAGTCGAGGAAGTGCCTAGCAAACCCGCTGAACCTTACAAGGTCAATCTTGTTCTTACGTTCCACGGTGGAGAAAACCAATGGCATCAATTCGCTAAGCTGTTGGATGACAACTTTGTAAATTATGAAATTCTAGGAGAAAATCAATGATCAATTCGACCGTACTCGTTGGGCGCTTAACTCGTGACCCAGAACTAAAATACACGACCAGCAATATTGCAGTAGCTACATTTAGCCTAGCGGTTAACCGTAACTTCAAGGACGCTAACGGCGAACGTGAAACAGACTTTATCAACTGCGTTATCTGGCGTCAGCAAGCTGAAAATTTGGCGAATTGGGCTAAAAAGGGAGCGTTGATTGGAATCACTGGACGCATCCAGACCCGTAGCTACGAGAATCAGCAAGGTCAACGCGTCTATGTGACTGAGGTTGTCGCTGAGAACTTCCAAATGTTGGAAAGCCGTGCAGCGCGTGAAGGGAGTAGCGCAAGTCAAGGCAACAATTTCCAAAACGGGAACGGTCAAGGTGGATACAACCAACAGCCAAGCAATCAAGGCTACCAGCAACAACCGAACTTTGGGCGCAACGACCAAGTGCAGTCGCACGCTGCGAATACTACATGGCAAGGCGATCCGCTAGATATCGATGAAGACAGCCTTCCGTTCTAGGAAAGAGGTGGCGCATGGGGTTTAAACCAATTAAAGGGTACGAGGGTATCTATGAAGCGTGTTCCGATGGCACAATTTGGTCGAGTGAAGGCAAAGTGACTTATAGTAATTGGCACGGAAAGATTAGGAAGCGCGTCTGGAAGCGTAGAGAAATCAAGCCGCAGATACAAAAGCGAGTAAGAAGCGCACACAGCGACAAGCGGGTGAAGTTATGGAAAAACGGCGTGGTAAAAACACATCTTGTAAGTAGACTAATAGCCACTGCATTTATTCCCAACCCAGAAAATAAAGGTTTTGTTAACCACAAAAACGGAAACCCGCTAGACAACTCAGTTAAAAACCTTGAGTGGGTGACTAGGGCGGAAAATCAATTACACGCTTTTAAAACGGGGTTAATGAGCACAAACAAAAAAGTTACCTTGAAAGACCTATCAAATGGTGCAGAGTACCGCTTTAACAGCTTGGCAGATGCCAGTCGTTTTCTCGGTATGAATCATGGTTTTCTAAGTAACAGACTGAAAAGAGGTAAGGGAGTGGATGGATATGAAGTGGAATTGGTCTAAGGTGAAGCTATGAAAATGATTTTAAACATCGAACCTAAACCACAAACAAGGCCACGATTTAGCAAGTTTGGAACTTATGAAGACCCCAAAATGAAAGCGTGGCGTCGTCAGTGCTCGCAACTTATCGAGCAAGAATACGACGGACAATTCTTTGACGGACCGATTATGGTTGATGTCACTTTCTACATGAAAGCCCCGCTGAACGTATCAAAAAAGCCTACGCCAAAGGCTAGAGCTAAAACGTGGGACAGATTCAAGAAATTCACAGCTGAAAGACTTTGGCATGCTAAAAAACCCGACGTTGACAATCTGGTAAAAGCGCTCTTTGATAGCATTTCAAACGCTGGATACAACAAAGTGGATAAAAAAGGGATTGTTTGGACGGATGACAGTATTGTTTGTGGTTTAATAGCTCGCAAGAAGTACAGTCCTAACCCACGCATTGAATTAGAAATCAAGGAGCTCGGATGAATAGCAGATATAAAGACAAGCTAGTCGGTGTATACGCTCCAGGCAATTATGACCACACAAGCGTATTAGGTCAAACGCAAGAGTTTTCGAGATGGTTCTGGGCTAATCGTAAGGACATGGAGCTTATCAGCGTCAAGTTAGGTGTCGACGTAAAAAAGCTAAATCGTATACTAACACTAGAGCAGTTACCGGATGAGGACTTGTTGAGAAAGATGGTGGAATTATGCAAGTAAAGGAATATGCCTTATATAAGGGCGAGGAACTACTGGCAATGGGAACTAAGCGTGAGATAGCTGAACAACTAGGTGTGTCAGTTAACTCAATCAGTCACTATGGTACACCAGTATATGCTAGAAGAACCAGCGAGAACGGAAGGAGATTAGTTAAGTTATGAAATATGCGGTAGTAGTGTATTACGACAACATGGAAGACAGTGTCCATGTATTCAACGATAAGAACGACGCTATCAATGAATTGCACCGCCTAAGAGGTGTTAAATATCGTAATTCGAAGAAGTATACAGTGGAGTTAGTTGAATGCGGTGGATAGTAAGAGTGGCGCGAAATATGGATGATGTGAAAGAGTGCTATTTCACCGACAGGGAGAAAGCACTGGAACGCATTGAGATATTGAAGCGTTTGAGTTTAGCAGTGGGTGATGTCACTGTTTGGATGGAGGAAATTGACGATGATGAATAAGGATGAAGCAGTACAGAAACTAGCAACAGCAGGACGCCTTTCAATAGCCCATGCAGAAGACTTATATGATTCGCTCTTCCCTAAGCCAGTCGTACCGCAGTATGTTGCGGACTGGTATGAGGAACATAAGGGTAATATCGATTATGGCTTTTGGGAGTACCTTGTGGATTGGGAACAACAAGAACCTAACGACTTTAAGAATTGGGTCAGCAGAGAGTACAACACAATAACAACCCTCGCCAACATGCACCAGTTTGGCTACGAGGTGGAGGAAGAGAAGCGGTATACAGTTATGATAAAAGCTGTTCTTGGTCAGTATTTGGGAAGATATTACCTGAATGACGAGGAACTGACACCTCAATTCTCAAGAACACAATTTACATTAGATGGAGAACGTCCGACCTTCACCCGCAAAGAGCTAGAAAATGCTGGGTTTGGTTGGGTTTTCAACTGCGAGGGCATTGAAATCGAGGAGGTGGAATAGATGGCTAAATTTATCAAAATAAACACACTATACCGTGGTTTCATTGAAGAAAGAATTTTGAACGTGGACGATATCTCAAATATACACATCGGGGCCAATATGATTTCCATGAGAACTCCATTTTTAGATGGCTCAAATAATTTATCGGTGACAGAAGAAACCATCAAGAAGTTAGAAAAAGTTTTAGAAGTGGTAGAGGTGGACGATGGAAACGATTAAAGCTATTTTGATGGTCGTAGCTGCGGTTTACGCTTGGCGCACATTGTTTGGAGGTGACTGATGAATAATCTAATCAATAAAATTAACCAATGGGCTATTAGCCACGGGCTAGACAAGGGCAATCCTAAAATCGAATGGATGAAGGTTACTGAAGAAGTGGGCGAGATTCGAGACGTGTTTCTAAAACCGCATGATTTCGTTGATCCAGAATGGTCGTTAAAAGATGCTATAGGCGATTCTATCGTAACGCTAATAGTTTTATGCTTGCAATTAAGCTACGACGTCGAAGAGTGCCTCACAATAGCTTATAACGATATTAAAGACAGAAAGGGAGTAATGATTGATGACAACTTTGTCAAAACCAAAACGAGACAACCAGCTAACGATAGCCACGATTCTACTACTGGTCTCACTGGCCATCAACGTAACGGCTGTACTACGAGTAGCCAACCGACCTATCGAGACGGTGGTTATCCACAAGGCTGACAATGCAGTGGAATTACATGGCAAGGTTACTGGAAAATCTATGGTCGGTAAGCTCTACACTATTGATTGTGGGGCTTACGGGAAATTCCTTGTAAGCAAGGAACAGTACGATGCGGTAAACGTTGGGGATGATATTCCTAGCTATCTGAAAGGGAGAGGGCAATGATACCAAAATTTAGAGCTTATGATGGCGGCTCGCTATGCCGCATGTACAGTCCAGAAGAAGTAATGGTTAGCAATGGCGACATTTGGATTATTGATGAGGATGGCGTTGCTGGTGAATGGATTGTGAATAACGATCTATCTCTAATGCAATCAACAGGACTAACCGACAAGAATGGCAAAGAAATCTTCGAAGGGGATATTCTTGGTACGGATGGGGGATTGTTGGATGGTGTAGTCGAGTACAGAACTGATTTAGGTATGTGGACGAATAGTTTGTTTAGATATAATAATTTTGAACGGCTATGCTGCATAGCTAATTCAAGAGAAATTATCGGGAATATATGGGAGAACGGTGAGTTACTTGACGGTGAAAATACAGAAGAAAATTGAGTTCGACAATGAATGTAAGTGTCTTGTTGATTATTCTGAATTAGAAAAGGCAATTCTGTGGTATCAGAAAAAACCTTCTTTAAGCAAGAAAAAAATATATTTGCACGGTCACTACCCTGCCGTTTCAATCCATAACGAAAAGATTCATGTGCACAGGCTTTTAATGCAATATTGGCTAAGAACAAGAATTCCATTTGAATATAGCGTGCATCATTTGAATGAGAATAAGTTGGATGCAAGAAAAGAAAATTTATCTTTGATATTGAATAAAGCTCATAATAGCAAACATAATAAAGGACGTGTTTTTTCAGAGTCTCACAGGAGAAAAATAAGCATGGCAAATCATAATAGAAAAGGCTTAAAAATGAAAAAGCGCATTTCAATCCCATTGGAAGAGTTAAAAACATTCTTGGTCGAAGGTAAATCAATAAATTGGATTGCATCACATTACGGGTGCGATTGGTCAACTATTAGAAATAGAATCTACGAGAATCCGGAACTATTAGAGGTGATCTCATGAGTAAAACATACCAATATTCAGGGCTGACACCAGAGCTACATCAGCGGTTGGTTGATGAACATGCAACACTGAAAAAAGCACACAAAAAAGGCTCTTATAAGCAGTTTTTCCAAGATGTGAAACAGTGCAGTGAAGTACAAGCTCGCATCATTTATCAAGCCTTTAACAGTGCAGTCGTTGAGCGTGCGAGGATATCGCCAGCGACAGTCGACAGGTTAGAAGGCATTATCTCCGATGAACTATTCGACGACCTTCAAGACTATCTGTCTACTAATTACACAAGAGGGAAAACCACTAAACCAGTTTTGGATAAAATCAACGCAGGACTGCCAGAGGGGCTGTTTAAACGATTTCAAGAAGAAGTGGAAGAACTACGCAAGGAACACCCTAACAACCTAAATAACTATATTAGAGACGTCAAGGACTGCGACCAGAAAAATGCTAACAGAACCCAAAACGCCCTCAATCTGTGCTATGCGGAAAAAGCTGCTCTAACGCCTTTGAAAGCTATTCAAATGGAAGGGCTGCTGACAAGAGAATTGTTCAGCGAAATTATTGATTTTGTTTTCAATAACTACGAATGGAGCGAGAGGTTGGATAGCGAAGTTAATCGCATCATTCGTAAATATCGGAACAAAGACAAGGTAGGTCGTGAGAAGACCACGGTAAAAAAAGCCTTATATACAGCCTATGCACTAGGCGTGTAGCTAGAACGGTTTATGAGGGTTCGACTCCCTTGCTAGCTATTACCAGTAAATAAGAAATTAGAATCGAGGAGCCTTTTTTATTTCGTTCACTAATCTAAAGCGTCTTACTGGTGGCGTGATTATTCAAGGCTTTATGCCTGCAAAAAGATATAGGTCAGAAATCTCCATAATTCATCCAACTTAATTCTTGTATTATTTCAAAAAAAGGAGGAAAACCTCCAAAATGATTTCACTATATCTAGGCTGGAATGGTTACTCAAGGGGTTCGATTCCTCTTGCCAGTCATTGTCTGTCATCACTAAAAATAAAAAATGAAGCTAAAAAATAAATATAGATTTTTAGTGGCTTGGACACTTTTTAACACTTTTTTAACACCGGACAAGCTGACAGACCTTGTCCAAACAAAAACCCAGCAAATTTTAAGAAAAAAGGATGTGAAACACCCTCTTTCTTATTGATATCGCATTACAAATTAAAAAGCCGAAGACCTTGCTGGTGCCTTTGGCTAGAAAGGAGGTAGCACCAAGGCTCACAAACTCAATCTTTTCATATCTCTTAATAACGAGCCGAAGAAAATAAAAAAGACCGACACAATGGCCGGCACTCTTTGAAAGTCAACACTACTATTATACCAGAGAGGGCAGAACAATGCTATTGCCGGAAATTGATGAAAAAGCAACTATTAAACGTTGCAAGCGCAAACTTCGAGAATATCCAAGATGGCGAGAGATTGCACACGACAGAGCTGAGCAGAAGATTACACAGGAATTCACATTTATGCCCAGAGGTGGCAGTGGAGTGAGCAGACCTGTGGAAAATATTGCAGTCAGACGTGTCGATGCAATGAACGAGCTAGAAGCCATAGAGCAAGCAGTTAGTGGGCTATATCGTCCAGACTATCGCAGGATACTGATAGAGAAATATCTAGCCTATCCACCTAAGCCAAACTGGCAAATCGCCCAAGCAATCGGTTTTGAAAGAACAGCCTTTCAAGAATTGCTAAATAATGCTATCCTAGCATTTGCAGAATTATACAGAAATGGTCAATTAGTTGTGGAATGCTGAAATTTCGGTATTTTGACGGATAAAGCACGGTATCTTACAAGTGTTTAAAGTGGTATTATTATATTATCGAAGAAAAACGGAGACAACTCATTTTGTGGGTTGTCTTTTTTATGCACAAAAATCTAGCAGTGAAGGAGGTGGACATATTGGGCTAAATCAACGACAGAAATTATTTGCTAGTGAGTACATCAAGTTAGGGAACGCTACACAAGCAGCAATTAACGCTGGATATAGCGAAAAGACGGCAGGGCGTATCGCTGGACAAAACTTGAAAAAACTTGAAATTAAACGCTTTATCCAAGCCGAAGTTGAGAAGATGCACGATGAGAATATCATGGATGCCAAAGAAGCCCTGTCCATTTTATCCGACATTGCAAGGGGCAAACGTGATGAAGAAGTCTTGATGATGAATCCATTGACTGGTGAAGTTGAGCGGCTTATGAAGAAGGCTGACAACAACACAGTTATCAAGGCAATCGTTGAAATCTTGAAACGTTATCCAACGGCTAAACAGTCCGAGAAATTGGAACTTGAAATCAGAAAGCTAAGAGAGCAGCTTGACAGCGGTGTTGAAGGCACAATGAACGTCAACATCATCAACGCATGGGAGGGTATCCCAGATGACAACGATTGACATTCAGAAAAACGTTAACCCGCATTTCAAATCGGTTTGGCAGTCTAACAAACCTTACAACGTCTTAAAAGGTGGTCGGAACTCTTTCAAATCCTCGGTTATCGTGCTGAAACTCGTCTATATGATGATTAAGTACATCATGCAAGGTGAAAAAGCAAATGTTGTAGTTATTCGAAAAGTAGCTAATACAATCCGTGACAGCGTGTTTAATAAGGTTCAATGGGCCATTAGTCTATTTGGTCTGGACAATCATTTCAGAGCTACCGTAAGCCCGTTTAAGATAGTCCACAAGCGTACTGGTTCCACCTTCTACTTCTATGGTCAAGACGACTTCCAAAAACTGAAATCAAATGACATTGGAAATATCATCGCAGTCTGGTACGAGGAAGCAGCTGAGTTTGACAGCGCTGAGGACTTCGACCAATCAAACGTCACTTTCATGCGTCAAAAACATGAGAAAGCCCCGTTTGTGCAATTCTTTTGGTCGTATAACCCGCCCAGGAACCCATATAGTTGGATAAACGAGTGGTTTGAGGACATCAAGACTAATGATAACTATCTAGCGCATTCAAGCACCTATCTGGACGATAAGTTAGGTTTCGTGACTGAGCAAATGCTTGAGGATATCGAACGCATTAAACAGAATGATTACGACTATTACCGCTACTTATATTTAGGTGAAGCGGTTGGTCTGGGCAATCAGGTCTATAACATGAGCACATTCCATGCTATCGATAGTTTACCGACGGACGATAGACTTATCGGGATATCATTCGCAATGGATACCGGACACCAACAATCAGCTACAGCTTGCGGTGCTTATGGATTGACTGCCAAAGGCAACGTGATATTGCTTGATACATTCTATTACAGCCCCGCTGGTCAAGTAGTTAAAAAGGCACCGAGTGAGTTGACTGTAATGATCAGCAACTTCATCGACAAGGTACTCAAACAGTACCGAGTGCCAAAACTGAGAATGACAATCGATAGCGCCGAGGGTGCTTTGAGAAACCAATACTTTAAGGATTTTGGCGAGCGGTGGCATCCAGTTGCTAAGAAGAAGAATCAGACCATGATAGATATGGTTATCAGTCTATTAGCTGAGGGGCGCTTCTACTACCTCGACATACCAGATAACAAGATATTCTATGAGGAACACAAGATGTATCGATACGATGAGAAGACGATACATTCTGACGATCCAAAAGTAATCAAAGAGGATGACCACACAGTCGATGAATTTAAATATTTCGTGTTAGATAATGCCAGGGACTTAGGTCTCAAAGCATAGGAGAAGAAAAAAATGGGAATCATACAGACCATTAAGGACTTATTCAAAAGGAGTAATTATGTGATGACTAACCAAAGTCTAAACAGTATCACCGACCACCCTAAAATAGCTATCTCACCCGAAGAATACAACCGTATCATGGATAATCTCAGATACTTTGCTGGGGCGTTTGACCGTGTGAGCTATCGAGACAGCAATGGAACAGATTTAAAACGTGATTTTAACCACTTGCCCGTTGGACGTACAGCGTCTAAGAAGGTAGCCAGTCTCGTATTCAACGAACAAGCTAAGATTCAAGTGGATAATGAGACGGCTAACGATTTCATTAATGAAACACTGAAAACTGATAGATTCAACAAGAACTTTGAGCGCTATCTGGAATCATGCCTGGCTCTCGGTGGGCTTGCTATGCGTCCATACGTTGACGATGACCGTGTTAGAGTATCATTCGTGCAAGCGCCGGTATTCTTGCCCTTACAATCAAATACGCAAGATGTATCGAGTGCTGCTATTGTCACTAAAACACTTAAGACGGAAGGTCAGAAAGTAAAATACTACAGTCTTATTGAGTTTCATGAGTGGACTAAGGACAGTTACACAATCAGCAATGAGCTATACGAATCTGAATCTAAAACTCGTATCGGTCAACGTGTCCCTCTATCAATGCTCTATGAGGATTTAGAAGAAACTGTAACACTCAACGGGCTTACAAGACCATTATTCACGTACCTTAAGCCTCCAGGGATGAACAACAAGGACATTAACAGTCCTTTAGGGTTGTCTATCTTCGACAACGCTAAAACTACAATGGACTTCATCAATACTACCTATGATGAGTTTATGTGGGAGGTCAAAATGGGCCAGCGTAGGGTTGCTGTACCAACTCAAATGATTAAGACTGAGTACGATACCAACGGTGAGAAAGTAACAGTCAAGCGTGAGTTTGAGACTGGCCACAATGTCTACGAGCAATTTGATAGCGGCGACATGGATAAGGGTATCGGTATTACCGACCTTACTACTGACATCCGCTCGGACGACTATATCAAGGCTATCAACAAGGGGCTGAGCTTATTTGAAATGCAACTAGGCGTGTCCGCTGGCATGTTTAGCTTTGACGGTAAATCTATGAAGACTGCCACTGAGGTCGTATCGGAGCAATCAGACACATATCAAATGCGTAATTCTATCGCTACTCTTGTAGAGCAGTCTTTGAAAGAATTGGTAATTTCAATCCTAGAGATTGCTAAAATCTACAATCTATACACTGGTGAAATTCCAACGATGGATGAAATCAGTGTTGATTTAGACGATGGTGTATTTACTGATCGTAACGCTGAGTTCGATTACTGGTCTAAGATGGTAGCGTCTGGATTCGCACCTAAAACAATGGCCATTGAGAAAACTCTTAATGTCACCGAAGAACAAGCTCAAGAGATTTACCAAGCAATCAATGACGAGACCATGGTAAGCGCTGATAGTTTTAGGACAAGCGACGAGGTTGACATCTACGGGGAGTGATAGGCTATGGCTAAAAAGAAGCGTATCAAGTTAAATGACCAGCAATTAATGTTGATGGCTGATAATGTTTCAGATATCTACCGTCAATTATGTAACGACCTATTCGATAATGTGGTTGAACGATTACATGACCGAGGGACTTATTACCTTGACCAACAGCCTTATCTATGGCAATTAGAGAAAATGGCTGATGTCGGTATGCTGAACAACCACAATATCAAACTGATTGCTGAGCGGTCTGGGATTGCTGAAAAGCAAATCAAATACATCATTGAGAACGAGGGTTACAAGGTCTACAAAGATACTCATGAGCAATTAAACTCTAACGCTTACGATTACAATGTTATGAAAGACCTTATCAGCTACTCTAATCAAGCTATTCATGACGTCCATAATCTTATTAATACGACCTTGCCAAAGAGCGTGCAAGCGACTTACAAGGATATTATCGAAACTACGGTAGCTAAAGTAATTACTGGAATGGCTACGCCTCAGAAAGCCCTTGATGAAACGATAATGAAGTTTCAAGAACGTGGTTTCTATGGCTATACTGATAGAGCTGGACGAAGGCAAAGAGCTGACGCTTACGCTAGGACAGTTATTAAAACGACTGCTAGACGTACATTCAATGAAATGCGAATGAGACCAGCTCAAGAGCTAGGGATTGATACCTTCTATTACTCAATTAAGGCTGCGGCTCGTGAAATGTGTGCACCTATCCAAAATCAAATTGTAACTACTGGTAACGCTAGGACTGAAGAAGGCGTTAAGATATTTGCTCTTGATGATTATGGCTATGGCAAGCCCGGAGGGTGCCAAGGTGTAAACTGTGGGCACACTATGACCCCGTTCATTCCCGGTGTCAACTATATGCCAGACATTGACGATGACTTAAAGAATCTAACTGAGGAACAAGCTATCAAGAATGCCAATGTCCAGAGCAAACAACGAGCAATGGAACGAGCTATTAGAAGCACCAAAGAGCGTCTACACGTTGCCGAAACGATGCACAATGAGGAATTGACCGCAAAATACAAAACGAGGCTTACAGAACAGAAGAGAGCCTTGAAATCGTATGTTGATAAATACCCATTCTTGTATCGAGATAGAGAGCGTGAGAAATACCACGATGACCCACTAGCCAAGACTCGTGAAGCCATTAGGCAACGGGATATATTGGCAAAAAAACACGCTTAAAAGATGTAAACTAGTATTATTAACAATACTACGTATAGACATGGATTTAAACAGAAAGCTGGTGATCTATTCTTGACTCGTAGGAACAGACTACATAAAGAACCGTATCAATTTTGATGCGGTTTTTCTTATTGACCTGTCGAATGTCGTAAAACTAGGCAAATTCAGTCCACTGGACGTAAAACGAAGGAGTTTTAAGCATGAGTTTAAAACGAGATATGTTGATTGAAGCAGGTATCACAGATAAAGCGGTTATCGATTCCTTAATGAATGCGTACGGTTCAGGGATTGAGAATGCCAAAGCACAAGCTAAGTCTGAATTGCAAGCTGAAAACGACAGCCTTAAACAACAACTTGAGCAACAAAGCCAAGCACTTGAGGACTTGAAAGCTAAAGAGGGAGCGAGCGAGGAACTCAAACAACAATTGACGGACTTACAAGCTAAATTCGACACTTACAAGTCAGAGAATGAAGCTAATCTTGCTCAAGTTACCAAATCAAACGCTATTCGCCTAGCTTTGAAAGATGTGGATGCTCACAATTCGGATGACCTTGCTAAATTCATCAACTTTGACGAAATCGAGCTTGATGAAGCTGGAAAACCTAAACTAGACAAGGTCATTAAGGGATTGAAAGAAACAAGCCCGTATCTTTTCAAGCAAGAAGAACAAGCGGCACAACCTAAAATCTTCGCTGGTGGAAATCCATCTGCTAGTCAGAACGGACTCACTAAAGAAGATTTTAAACGCATGGGAATCAATGAGCGTCAAGAACTCTTTGATAAAGACCCAGAGCTATACCAACAATTGAAAGGATGATTTAATCTATGGTTCTTGGAACAACAACGACTGCACAAGTCATCAATCCACAGGTTATGGCTGACATGGTATCAGCTAAATTGCCTAAACTTATCAAATTCACACCACTCGCCGTGGTAGAAACTACCCTTGTAGGTCGTCCAGGTGACGAGCTTACAGTGCCACAATGGACTTACTCTGGTGATGCCACTGAAATCACTGAAGGCACTGCCATTCCAATCGACCAATTGGGCACAAAAGAAACAAAAATGAAGATCAAACAAGCTGGTAAGGCTATTGAAATCACTGACAAAGCCGCTTTGGTTGGACATGGCAACGTCTACGGTGAAGCAACTAACCAGATTGCCCTTGCTATCGCTAACAAGGTTGACAACGACATCGTTGAGGTTGCTAAAACAGCAACACAAAACATTACTGAAGCTCCTGTTTCAGTAGCAAACATTGACAAAGCCTTGGAAATCTTCGCAGACGAAGAAGACGCTCGTTATGTAGCGCTTATCAATCCAAAGGATGCTATCAAATTGCGTGCTGACGCTGGTCAGAACTGGCTTAAAGGCTCAGAAGTCGGTGCTGATGTTGTCGTTTCTGGTACATTCGGTGAAGTGGCTGGCGTGCAAATCGTCCGCACTAAAAAAGTTGACGAAGGAAAAGGTTTCCTTGTTAAAGTCTCTTCACTTCAAACTGACACAGACGACGATGCTAAATACGGTGCATTCGTGATCAACTTGAAACGTGATGTCATGATTGAAAACGACCGTGACATTTTGAAAAAGACTACTGTCTATTCTGGTGATGAATATTACGGTGTTTATCTCTACGATGACTCTAAGGTGGTTAAGTTCGGAGGTGCTTAATGGGTATGCTAATGCGTCGTCATTTGAGCGACAACGAACCTACTCCCGCTACTGAAATAGTAGAACAAGTAGCTGAAACACTAGAAGACAAGACCGTTGCTGATTTGCGTATCATCGCACAACAACGAGGTTTGACTGGTATTTCAGCACTTACCAAAGCGGAACTTTTAGACCTCCTAAAATAGCAAAGGGGGTGGTTGAATGACATATTTAACCGAAACAGAATTTTTGAAACTTGGTTTTGACGATGTAGAAGATTTTGAAAAGCTATCAGCTAGAGCTAGTCTCATAGTCGATGCTTATATCAAGAACTTCTACGACTTTACCGATTTTGATACTGATTTCGAACCTCGCAAGAAAGCCGTTAAGAAAGCAGTCGCTTATCAAATCGCTTATCTTGATTCAAGTGGTGTTATGACCGCTGAAGACAAATCTTCACTAGCAAGTGTGACTGTCGGACGTACTCATGTAAGCTATCAGAACAGCTCTAAATCGTCTAACAGTGGTCAGAAGTACAACCTATCCCTAGACGCTCTAAACTGGCTGACATTGGCTGGTTTCGGCTATAAGGCGGTGGGCTATGATAGATAAACGCATGTTAGTTGATACTGTCACAATTCAAAAACCGGCGGGAGAGAAGGACGCTTGGGGAAAAGTAATATATGATGAGCCCAAAACCCTTAAACCCGTTAGATTTGATAGGTCAGTATCTCACACTGGCAGTGGTCAGAACCAAAATGAGAATAATTTCTCAGTCCTCATGGTCTATCCGAAGTATACACCCATCGAGTTGGATGATAGTTGGTTGAATGGTCGAGTTAATGACACTCACCGAGACTACATCATTCGCAAGATTATCCCTCAGTATCATCCGTTTAAGCACACTATCCTATGCTATGAAATCGAGGTGATCTAATGGGTGCCGATGTAACTATCAAGGTAGATTTGCAGGGTCTCGAAAAGAAATGCAGTCCTGAAGCGGTCAGACGTGGTCAGATTGCCATGAGTAATCAAATGCTCTTGGACATGAACAAGTACACACCAGTTCAATCTGGGCACTTGCGAGGCAGCGGACATTCTAACGTTGATACGTTGGTATGGTCAACACCTTATGCACGAATTAGGTTCTACAATCGTAGACTTAAGCTATTCTTTTCAGAAAAACAACGGAAGTTCTTCTTTGCGAATAAGGACAGACTGCTAGCACAGAAACCGAAGCCCGGTACTGGTGGGCGTTGGGATAAGAAGGCTGCTGCCAAACACAGTAAGCAGTGGGGGCAAGTAGCAATTAGAGCAATGGGAGTTAGATAGTGAACAATAATGATTTTTCAGTGGTGTTAAAAGATTTCCTAACTGGTCTAGGCTTGCCACTGACACCTCGATTAGATTACCTAAATGAAGGTGAAGACTTGGTAATATACGCATTGCCTGGTGGCAAGGTTGAAGACGAGGATATGGCTGGCACACAGATTCTGTCGCTGCCTTATGAAATCGCCATTAAGTCCAAAGACCAACAGAAAGTCAATGCTACTCTTTGGAAAATCAACACTGAGCTTTCCAAAATCGGTCTTGAATTACCAAGTTTAAACAATTCTTATACATTCTTGTCATTGAAGGTCGAAACACCAAGTTTAAACGATGTCAATGACCAAGACTATTACATTTACTTGCTTGACTTACAAGCAACTATTGAAGTAGAAAGGAGCCTTAATTAATGGCTAAATTTAAAAATGCGATTCGCAAACACTATATCGCACCGTTCGACTCAGAGAATCCAGATAAAGTCCCAACAGAGGACAAATACATGTGGATTGCCAAGGGCATCAAAGAATCTGCACCAGAGAATGACGCAGAAGACGATGACGTGGCTTACTTTGACGGTGATGGTACTAAAGAGAAAGTTATCACATCTAAATCACGTGGACGCTCATTTGAAGGGCACCGTGACTATGCTGATAAAGCTCAAAATTTTGTCGTAGATAAGGAAGATGCCGTAGCAGACGATCTCATCGTTTGGTACAAAGAAGTTACCGCTGATGGTAAGACTTACAAAGAAGGTCTTGCTCGACTTTCTGAAATCGAAGTGGGTGACGGTGAAGCGTCTGAGCTTGAAACAATCAAGTTCCAAGTAAACTGGTCTCGTACACCAGAGAAACACGAAGTTACATCAGCACCAGCCGCAGCAGTAGCGGGAGCTGGTTCAGAAACCTCTGGACGTGTTGCTCGTTCTGGTGCATCATCAGAAACTGGTACACCAGTCGTAGGCGGATAATCTAACTAAATAAAACAAAGATAAGACAACTAGAGGGTGGGGTTTAGCCCTTACCCTCTTTTTTTCGTATTAGAAGGAGAATTTAAAACATGGTAGTAATTAAAAAACGTAGCAATGTGATCCCTGTCGATTTCGGTGAGTTCCAACTTAATTTCCCAGTGTCAGACGGTAATATTCAACGCATGAAGGCGGTTGGTGAGGATTTGCAAGCCAAAGGGCAAGCGTTCCAAGAAACAAGCGATGAAGAAGCCCTCGGAGCGTTGAAAGCATTGGTAGAAGATGGTTTCAACCAAGTATTTGATGATGAAGAAGCCTTTAAGCAAGTGTATGAGTTTGCTGGACAGTCAACGATTAACGCTATGTTCTATCTCATTGAAGCCATCAAAGGTATTTCAGAGGAATTTGAAAACCAAAACTCAAAAGCAGCCCTCGATAAGTATTTGAATGCTTGATTTATCACGAAGACTAACAGACAAGTTAGTTATTGATGATAAAGAGTACGCCCTGGACTTGTCCTTCGATAATGTCCTTAAAATGTTCGAGATGATGAGGGATGATGATATCCCAGAATACATCAAACCTCATTTTGCCATTCGGATGCTGATCAGCAAAAGCCTAGCTGGTACTACCAGAGAGGAAAAAGCTAAATCATTTAACAATGACTTTGAAAACTACTCGATTGAAGAGATGTCAAAGGTCTTCAAGTCGGTATTTGAGGAGCATATCAGCTTGTCAGACGTTAAGGACAATCATGTTGAGTATGACTTGGCTGGGAATCCGATGAAGACCACGGCTAGCGACGATACGAAACAGAGGGCACCTTATGATATCCGATACGACGGTGACTATATCTATGCTTCGTTCTTGCAAGCCTATGGCATTGACTTGTTCGATGTTCAAGGGGAACTTCACTGGAAAAAGTTTAACGCTCTACTATCCGGATTGCCAGAGGGCACGAAATTCATGGAAGTTGTCAAAATCCGGAAATGGAAACCGCAAAAGGGCGACTCAGCCGAGTACAAAGAGGAAATGCGTAGGCTTCAAAAAGATTATGCCCTTCCTAACGACATTATCGAGGATGAAGAATACGAAGAAGAAGAATTTTAGAAAGGAGGGATAATCTATGGCAGATGGTACAGTCACCATCAAAGCGTTGTTCGATGGAAAGGACGCCGAAAGTGGGGCTAAACGCATTAAGAGCTCTTTAGAAGGCTTGAAAGGGTCAGCCGGTAAGGTTGGTTCGGTGTTTAAGTCTGTCCTCGGTGCTAACTTAATCGGTGGTGCCATTATGGGCGGTATCAGCGCTCTTGGTAACGGCATGAAGTCAATGGTGGGTGAGCTTAACAGCTCGACTAAAGCATGGAAGACCTTTGAAGGCAACATGCAGCAGATTAACATGCCTACTGACCAAATCAAGCAGGTTAAAGGCGAGTTGCAAGATTTTGCGACAAAAACCATCTATTCAGCGTCCGACATGGCCAGCACTTACTCACAGTTAGCGGCAGTTGGTACGAAGAATACAACCGAGCTCGTTAAGGGCTTTGGTGGTCTTGCAGCAGCGGCAGAGAATCCGCAACAAGCCATGAAGACATTGAGCCAACAAGCCACTCAAATGGCGGCTAAGCCTAAAGTGCAATGGCAAGACTTCAAACTCATGCTGGAACAAACGCCAGCCGGTATTGCTGCGATTGCCAAAGAAATGGGCATGAGCACTGCCGAGATGGTGCAAGCTGTCCAGGACGGCAAGATTAAGACCGAGGACTTCTTTGACGCTATCGCCAAGGTCGGGAATAACGACACATTCAGCAAGATGGCCACAGAATTCAAGACTGTCGACCAAGCTATCGACGGGATGAAGGAATCTCTTGCTAACAAGCTAATGCCACAGTTTGAGAAACTCAATCAAATCGGTATCAAAGCAGTCGTAGGGCTTACTGATGCATTAGAGAGAGTTGATATCAACGGAATTGCTGACAAGATTGGCAGTGGGTTGTCTTCGCTTTGGCAAGGTTTCTCAAATACAGGAGCTTTAAAAAATCTTGGGGCGACTTTCACATATATCTCAAGCTCAATCAAGCAACTATTTAGCAACATCGACGGCAGTAAGCTCATGCAGGGCATCGGCTCGGTGTTCGGTGACATTGCTAATGGTATCTCGCAAGCTCTAAATATCGCTACGACCTCAGTTAGAAGTTTCATCAGCTCATTTGCTGACACTGGAGCGTTTCAATCGTTTAAAGCAGCGGTCGAAGATACTTGGAACGCCCTCAAGGCTATCGGTTCATCATTTGGTGAGGTATTAGGTAGCTCACAAATGCAGTCGATTATTGCAGGTATTGGCTCAGCTCTTGGAACGCTTGTAAACTGGATATCACAAGCTATTTCAGCGGTGTCTAAGTTTGTCAGCTCGTTGCCACCGGGTGTTCTAAACGGCATTACTAGCGGTATTTTGGCAATGGTAGCAGGTTTTATGACCGCAAAAGCTGGTATTTCAGCCGTCAGTGCGGCGTTGAGAGGCTTGGACTTCCTTAAAAGTCTCAATCCGTTCAAGAAATTCGGAGCGGATGCGGCAGAAGGCATGGCCGAAGCTGCTACTAGTGCAAGCAGTGGCAAGAGCAAGATTGCCCAAGTGTTTGAGAGCATTGGCGGTGTGATTAAAAACGCTGGTTCAGCAATATCGCAAGCTGCTAAGGGTATCGGAACGGGTATCTCTACAGCATTTAAGGGAATTGGTACAGCTATCAATATTGCCTTACAAGGTTTGAGAGGGTTAAACCCAGCCACCTTGCTATCATTCGGTGCATCCGTAGCCATTGCAGCAGTTGGAATCGGTGCCGGTATTGGTATCATCGTCGCTTCATTCACATTGTTAGCAACACAATCCCAAGGCGTTTCCCAAATTTTAAATGCCATTGGCTCAGCGTTCGGAACGGTTGTCGAATCGATTGGTAAAGCAGCAGGAACTATCATTGAAGCATTCGGGACTGCTTTCGGTATTGTTGTTAAAGCAGTCGGTGAAGCAGCACCAGGACTCGCCAAGCTTTCACCACTTGTTGAAGCTATCGGCACTGCTCTAGGCAATGCAGCACCATTCATTACAGCGTTTGGTAATGCTTGGACTTCTATTTTAGGAACGCTCCCAGCTATTATCAGTGCATTTAGCGGGTTGGTTGGTGCCATTGGTTCTGCAATCAGTCAAGTAGCTACCGCTATCACTCCGATTGTTCAAATTATCGGAAATACTATCACGGCAGTAGCTCAAATCATTGCTAATGCCATCGTGGCAATCGCTCCGGTAATTTCAAATTGTATCGTCCAAGTTGCTCAAGTAATCGGGCAATTCGGACCACAGATTGCAATGGTTTTACAAGTGATTGTACAAGCCATTCAAGCAACGGCACCAGTTATTATGACTTTGATTCAAGGGATTGTTACAGTTGTTCAAACAATGGCACCAGTCATTAGTCAAGTGATTTCTGCTATTGTTACAGTCGTTCAAACATTGGCGCCAATAATCAGCCAAATCATTTCAGCGATTGTTACTGCAATAACGCAAATCGTGCCGATCATCACGGCCATTGGTGGTGTGATTAGTGCTGCATTCAGTGGCATTGCATCGGTTGTGTCAGCAGCAGGAATGGCAATTGCTACCGCTGCAATGGGTATCGGTACGGCTATTAGTACGGCTCTTAGTGGTGTGGCAAGTATCATTAGTGCTACTGGCTCAGCCATTGGTGCAGCCTTGCAGGGTATTGCTAGTGTAGTGCAGTCAGTCGGGACATCAATCAGCACAGCGGCTCAAGGTATCGGAAACGGTATCAAGTCAGCGTTTGAAGGAATTTCAAGCGTAATTACATCCGCTGGGAGTGCAATCAGTAGCGTATTGAATAGCTTGGCTAATGTGTTCAACTCAATCGGTACGGCTGCTCAAAAAGCGGGGTCTGGCTTCAATCAGCTTGCTAATGGTGTCGTTAAGATTACCAATACCAACTTAGGAGACATGGCTGCATCTCTTGCGGCAGTTGCCAAAGGAGTTGGGTCAATTGGTAACAACTCAGCAGGGCTTGCTCAAGCTGGTACTGGTATGACTAAGCTCGGAGATGGCATGAGTAAGGTGTCTAGCTCAGCATCTAGTGCTGTGGCAGGTCTAAGCTCATTCTCAAGTACGATTACAAGTATTCAATCATCATTCACAAGCCTACAATCATTGTTGACTACAGCAGGAACAGCGTTCAGCACGTTCTCTAGTCAAGCTAGTCAATCGCTTGCTGGTTTAACGGCTATTGTAGCCCCTATCACTGCATTTAGAACACAAATCATGACACTAGCACCGGCTTTGATGGTTGCTGCTACTGGTTTAACTCAGTTCAGTACCGTTTCAATGTCATTGACTGCTAGCATGACTTCTATCAGCTCAAGCATGACTATGTTAACTACTAGCTTAACTATGCTAGCTACTCAATTAACTATGATCACTACGAGCATGACCATGATGGCCACTAGCTCAACAATGCTAGGCACTAGCTTAACTCTTGTAGGTACTCAGTTCACCATGATTGGTACATCACTCATGATGCTTAACAGTCAATTCATGGTATTCGCTACTAGCTTGATGCAAATGACTTCACAACTCATGATGGCAGGTTCAGCAGTGACCATGTTTGGTGCTCAACTCATGACTGCTCAAACTGGTTTCAGTATGGTTTCCCTGATGGCTACTATGGTATCTAGTCAACTTGCTATGCTTGCTAGCTCAGCTCAAATGGCAGGGGCGGGGCTTGCAATGGTAAGTGCTCAAGTAATGATGTTAGCTAGTGTGTTCGCTACTGTTGGAGCGGCGGCAATGACATTACAAGCTACAATGATGTCACTTGGTATGGCAGTTAGTGCAGGCATGATGTCAGCGGTTCAAGCTGTAACGTCTGGAGCTATGCAAATGACTGCGGCTCTACGTTCTAGCGGTACTCAAATGGTTGCTAGCACACAAGCCTTCATGAATCAGATTGTTTCAGCAGTCCGAAACGGCATGAACCAAGTGGTTGCGGCCATCCGTGCCGGTGGTGCTCAAATGGTATCAGCCATGCAAGCAAGCGGTCAGCAATTAGTTGCAGTTACGCAAGCAGCCGTTAACCAAGCAGCAGCCGCAGCAAGAGCCGGTTACGGAGCTTTCTTCTCAGCCGGTGCTTACATGGGTCAAGGTCTTGCCGCTGGTCTGATGTCAGCTCTTGGAGCAGTTACAGCAGCAGCTAACGCCTTGGTAGCACAAGCAGAGCGTGCTGCACAAGCTAAAGCCAAAATCCATTCACCTTCACACCTCTTCCGTGACCAAGTTGGTTGGTATATTGGTCTTGGTATTGCTCGAGGTATCGACGAATCAGCTCCAGAGGTTGCGAACAGTCTTGATTATATCCGTGACCAAGTCAACGGCTTCAATGTTCGAGCTAATGCAATGTTGACTGGTGCTACTTCAAACATGGCTAGTCAGTTGAAGATGGAAGTCTTGCGAGATAAAACCCCAGACGCTACGATTTCAGCACGTCAAGAAGCATACGCTGCACACTCAGCGGGCTTGCTTAACGATGTGATTGACGCTCTTGTAGACGTTAAGGAACAAATTGCACAGGGTCAAAACATGGTGCTTGACACTGGTGCTCTTGTAGGCGGTACAGTCAACAACTTCAACAGTGCTATCGACACAATCAAAACATTGAAAGGACGTCATAGGCTATGATTACTAAAATTAAAGAATATATATCATTCGGCGATTTTAATAGTCGTGACGCCGGATGGTATCTACAGAAACGTGAAGCACCAACCCCAGACGAGAAAGAGATTGTCGAGTCTATCCCCTTCATGCAAGGGGTGCTTGACTTCTCTAGTGTCTTGGGTGAGCGTGTCTTTGAGCCTAGAGAAATAACGTATGAGTTTAAATTGCCTTTTACGGAATACGAAGACCGCAAGACGGCAGAACGCATGATTAAGTCGCAAATGGTGACTAAAACAGAGCGCAAGCTGTTTGATACGCATGACCGTCGATATTATTGGATGGGTAAGATTAAGCATATCAAGGTGGCAGACGACCCGATTAAAAAGAATCTGGTCGCTACCATCGTATTCAAGTGCTACCCGTTCGCATTCCACGAAAACGAGTATTTCGATGATGTCTGGGATACTTTCGATTTTGAGAGTGATGATTCAACATGGACTAAGTGGCAGTTAGGCTATACAAGGTCGGAAAGGACAATCTATTTTGTTAATTCTGGCGACACGTCAATCAGTCCAGTTATCTATTGTGATGAAGACATCACGCTTACCGATTCAGAAGGGGTTATTTACAACCTTAAGCGTGGTGAAAATAGGGAGTTTGCATTGACCTTATATCAAGGTATTAACTACTTTAAAGCTAAAGGCAATGGCACGATTGCCATGCACTACAATAACGAGGTGATGGCATGAGTGCTAGCGGTAAAATCGAAGTATTTAACATTAGTCACACAGGGTACGCTGTTAAAGTCTCGAATCTCAGAAATGATACTGGTATCAAAGGGGTATCATTCCCAACGTGGAGCAGAAAAACAAACTACTCGCCTAGCGCAAACAAAGTTATCGACCAGGACGATATTATTTGGTATGACGGTGTTGAGTGGGGTGGTAACTGGTACTGCACTGTTAACGTCTCAGACCATAACGACGAGCGCGGGGAGTTTCTAACGCATATCTATGTATCTGACAATAATGGGCAACTTGTCGGAGTTGGCGGTGAAAAAATCGTCGTTCCAGAACCGCCCGAAACTGCTAAACAAAAAGGCGGGTATGCTGTTTACTGGTGGAGCGACTTCAACGCTAGACGTTGGGATAAGCTAAACCGCACCACGCATGGACGCAAGACGATTCACGATCCGTACAGCCCAAGAGGTGGTACGGTTATCGTTGGTGAAATCAACCAAGCTCTAAACACGATTCATGAGTTCTCGTTTGCTATCCCTTTCACGCACCCCCTCTATAACAAGATGGTGCCGTTTAAGTCTATTGTCGAAGTGGTCAATCTATACGATGGGAAGGTTGAGTTTGTGGGCAGGGTTTTGACGTCAACGAATGAAATGACAACGGACGGATTCGCTCAGAAAGTGACCTGTGAGGACTTCCTTTCATTCCTTCATGATTCCGCTCAATGGTTCCAGAAATTACCAAACCAAGGAGCAGCACCTTACTTAACTGAAATTTTAAGGGTTGCTAACGGCGAGGTTGAGGACTACAAACGCATTAATCTTGGCGTTTGCACGGTTAACAGTAGGACAGATAAACCTTGGCGTTATCTCGGTTATGAAAGCACTTGGGACTGTGTCAGAGAGCGGATTGTCAATAACATCGGTGGTTATTTAACCATCTACGAGCGGAATACTCGCCTATATGTGGACTGGACTTCCCAAATTGGTGAAACTAAGAAATCACCCCTTCAAATTGGGAAGAACATCAAATCTGCCAGCCGGGCACTTGATTTTGACGGATTGGCTACTCAAATTATGCCAATCGGGGCAGATATTCAAAAGGAACATCCAGACGAGGACCAAAGCCCAGATGTTACAAGGGAACAGCTAACCATTTGGCATGTTAACAATAACAGCGCCTACTTAGAAGACAAAGAGCTTATTAAAGAGTTCGGTATTATTCGTAAAGCTGTCATTTGGACAGAAATTGACAATCCTAGTGTCCTGTTAGCGCGTGGCAAGCAGTATTTGAGAAATCAAAAAATCGCACTCGCAAAATGGACGATTTCAGCGGTAGAGCGCTACTTAATTGATAATCGTTACGATAAATTTGAAATCGGGAATAAACACCCGCTTATCAATGCACCTTTATCTGGGATTGAAACTTTGCAAATCTTAGAGAAAAAAATTGATATCCTAAACCCACAGAGCGTTGATCTAACTATCGGTTCACAATCTCAATCGCTCGCAACATATCAATTGCAACTACAAGAAGCTGAAAACTCAATCGAGCGTGTTAAACAGAATACGTCAACGGCTAACAAGGAAAAACGCTTGAAGGCTTTACAAAGTCAACTTGCAGCGCTCAAGAACAAGCCTAGCACAGCACCAACGCCACCAACAGCACCTACACCGCCTAGCCCTAACGCATCAGCGGACGAGCTCGCAGCTTATGATAAGGCATACGCTGATTATCTTGTAGCCAAGGCTAACTATGATAATCAGTTAGCGTCATTCAACATGGACGAGCAAGAGCGTACTAGGACGATTAAGGACGTTGAAGCTGAAATCGCTAGATTACAAAAAGAACTAAATGGAGGTAATTAAACATGCCAGAAACTGAAGCAGAGGGACGTTTGAACCTCTACGATGATGTGACGCCTTTGGAGAACACTAAGAATATTAATGTTTTGACTAAGGCAATCCGAAAGAAGACAAGAGGGGCGGACGTTCGGGAAGCCATCGCCAAGGCTATTGAAACGACTTATGCTGACGGTGCCACTAATGGCAACACAAATATGGAAGTTATCAAAGCCCGTGGTCTTACTGGAAATCTTGATGATCGTCTCAGCACTATCGAGAACACTCTAAACGGCAAGGCGAGCGCTGAATTTGTCGAAAAGAAATTCAACAAGATTGAATCCAACGCTCCGAAAGCCGTCCTCAGCTCACTATCTGAAATCAGTAGCACTTACCCAAACGGTGCCAACGGCATCGTGGTAGCGAAAGACACGGGCAAGTGGTATTACTACGACGAAGGGGCTCGCTCTTGGAAAGAAGGGGGCGTCTATCAATCCCGTGGCCTTGGTGGTAACGAAGTAACCGCTGATAACATTGACTTCGCCCAAGGTATTAAGCAAATGCTTACTGACCGCATTACCGGTACTTTCTGGGTAGAAAACAACGGTAAGATTATCAACGACGTTGCCGGCGGATGGAGTCGCTACTTGCCAGTTAATCTATACAAGGGGAAAACCTATTACATCGTCGGTGTCCGAGGATTCCTTACTTATGTGACATCAGCGGACGGAAGCCGTGTAATCAAGAAATTAGCTAACAACGACACAGTGATTAGCACAGAATACACGCCAACAGAAGACTCGATTCTGTACGTATCTACTCAAAATAGCGATCCAAAACCAAAAGTTTTCAACGCATCAGTGGCAGAGTTAGCCGCTGCTAATGTTGATATGAACAATCTTCCAGACGGTTATATTTCGCTCAAGATTCCAAAATTGTCAGTCGACGTCAAGGCTACAGACCTTGATTTTGTAACAGAAATCAAGCAGATCCTTGATGAGAATACGTTTATTCGAGGTAAATTCTATACCGGCAACGGCCAAGACAAAGCGGATGCGCAAGATTGGGGTGTGTATCCCCCAATCACCCTAAAAAAAGGCGTTAAATACGGTTTGAAAGATGTTCGTGGGGTGTTTACTTACTTCCTCAGCGTCGATAACCGTAAACTCAAGCAATTCTCAACAAAAGATGAATTGATTAGCGGGGATTACACAGCGCCAGAGAACGGTTATTTGTTGATTACAAGACAGCTAAGAGACCCGCAATCAAAACTTATTCAAGGCGGGCTTTCTAAAGCGTCGTTGCTTAAGAATTTAGACTATGGGACTTCTGCCCTAGAATCTACTGTCAATTTCTTAAGCGCTGACAACAATAGCACTCGATTTGGCCAAAAGATTGACGGTATCGATTCAACGCAAAAAACCACGGTCAATAACCTAGCTTATATGTCTCCTGTTGATACATGGACTAAAACAAAGGGTTTTATCGACAGTGTGGATGTCTATGTTAAGGATGCAGGGACATATAATTTTGCTATTGGGAACATCGACCAAAACCAGTTGATTGTGTCACCTCGGACGTTCACTAAAGAACTCAGTGCGGGCTATAACCGATTGAGTTTAAGACATGAGAATATCTCTATTTTCTACGGAGAGCAGTTATTCTTTGAATCTAAAGACAATACTGTCTACGCCTCAAAAGGTGAACAGAACTTGATTCAGGACGCTCAACATACAACTAGCAATGCTGGGTATGCTGGTAAAATCATGTACCGAACCAACAATGCTATTCCGTTCACTTACACAGTCGCAGAAGAAAGTGCCAACGAAAAAGTGGAAGACTTAAAACGTACCACTGACAAACTAGAGCCGATTGTTTCAGAACTTGAGATTTTTAAACGCACACCGATGGTTGTCAGTCCAAACGGCACTAAATTCCGTTTGTTAGTCGATAACAACGGTAATTTATCAACAGTTTCAAACATTCCTAAACGTGTCGCCGTTTTTGGTAACTCAATCGCAAGCCATGGATGGTTGAAAGGAATTGGGATGGCTGCCAGCTCACAAGATAAGGACTACTTCACTCTTGTTAGAAAGTATATTCAATCCAAGAATCCAGATGCTGTCGTAGAACGTGGGAACGGGGCATCATGGGAGTCAGAACCTAACACCCGTCGTCAAACATTCGAGAACAAAATGATGTTGACGTTGAAACCGGACACGGATATCGTCATTTTGCAGTTTGGAGATAACTTGAACAACGACGAAAAACGAAGAAATCTGGAAACAGATATTCCAAATCTTATCAGTTGGATTCGCAATGCATCACCTAAGGCGTTGATTTACTGGGTCGGGGTGTACTACGCTTCACAAGATTTTGTAGACCGCTTGAAACGTATCTGTGCCCCTCTTGATGTTACTTTCGTTGACATCTACAAGTTCTCTAAGGACCCTAAATATAAGTCTTATGTCGGGGCTATCATTGACTTGCCAGACGGTACTAAGTACACAGTCACTGACCCTGGTGTGGCGAGTCACCCGGGAGATTTAGGACACAAGGCTATTGCGGATGAAATCATCAAGAATTTCTTATTCTAAAAAATGGGGGTTAATAAAATGTTAAGGAGTGTTAAATGCACAAACCAGATGGAATCTTTGGTATCTTCCAAGTGGTCAAAGATTTCTATGAGCACGGCATAGACGAACACCCTTGGGTGTTTCTCTTAATGGTTGTTATAGCTGCTGACATTGTTCTGGGCGTATCCAGAGCGTGGGCTTTCCATGAGCTTTCAAGCTCTAAATTCAGAAAAGGGCTTGTCAGCCATGCGGCTATGTTTACCTTCGTGGCAATCTTCTACCCATTCGCTGTTTTTATGAATCTGGGCAGTGTGATAGATACGTTTATCTTCGCTATGATTGCAGCCTATGGCTCTAGTATTCTAGCTAGCTTGTCAGCGTTGGGAGTAGAAATCCCATACTTTGATAAGTACATTAAGCAAAATATCGACAAAGAAAAATTTAATTTAACCTCAGAAAACGAGGGAAAAGACAAAGGAGAAAAAGAAAATGATTAACTTTAAACTACGCTTGCAAAACAAAACAACTTTGGTAGCACTTATCTCAGCAGTATTCTTGATGTTGCAACAATTCGGACTTACAATCCCTAGCAATATTCAAGAGGGCGTTAATACCCTCGTTGTGATCTTGGTAATTCTTGGAATCGTAACGGACCCAACAACTAAGGGCGTTGCAGATAGTGAGCGTGCATTAAACTATCATCAACCTCGTGAGGACTAGCTTATGGCTAAGCTCATGACTTCCATCAACCAAATCAAAGGAGGGGATGTTCTCAAGTCTGGGGACACCACTTCCGTATTTGGTTTTGAGATTCTAGGGTACGATGGGAAACGCATGGAACTATCCAGCACTGGTAAGCTAACACTGTCCAACGATGAAACGGTGGCACTATACCAAGATGTCGCCGTTGAAAACGGGACATTCTCGTTCTCAATGGGTAGTGTGGTAGCTACTGGCACTTACTACCTTGAAATCAAACTAGATGGGCATATCTTCCCGTCAAATAATTTCAAGGTAAAAGTGAAGAGTTCACTAAATGCAGACAGTGCCATTCCATCAGACAAAAGCCCTAAATTAAAACTACTAGCTGATGAATTGCGAGAATCTGGGCTAATCACCGGTAGTGGTGGTGAAGTTACCGAAGACCTCGTTAATATCTACAATCTAGCTAAAATTTGAAAGGAATAATTAAATGAGTAAATTACATGATTTCGCCCAAGCTGTTGGTGCAGATATCAAAGAAATCAAGGCATCTATTGCCAGCAAGCCGGCTGGTGTCAGTGAAGAACGCTTGACGCAAGCTATTACGCAAGTTAAGACAGATATCATCGGTAATGCACCAGAAGAGCTTGACACACTCAAGGAAATTGCTGATAAAATCACCGCAGCGGGTGGCAACACAGACAGCGGTATTATCTCTAAAATGACTGAGTTGGGCACTCGCCTCGACACCATTGAGCAAGAAGACCTTGTAAGTGTATATAACTCTGCGAAAGCGTGAGCGCTATGAGTAAGTTCACAGAATTTGCTCAAGCGGTGGGGGCGGACATTAAGGAGATTAAAGACAAGCAATCTTCATCATTGTCTGTCAGCCAAGCATATGGATTATTCCCAACGTACAATAACTTTTTTCTACAGGTTTTAGAACAAAACAAATTTGCGCAAGACCCGCTTGTAACAAAATCGCAATTACCTACAAGTGAAATTGACGCTTTAAAACAGAAGGTTGAAGAGTTGGAGAGAACTATCTCGGAGATTAAACAATCTATTCAAAAATAATTTGAGAAAGGAGACCTATGACATCAAAAACACAGTTATTAAACACGCTTGAGAGCCTAGTCAATCAACGTGTAACCGTGCCCACAAATCCTTATGGCGGGCAGTGTATAAGTTTGATTGACAATGTTTTGCAATATCAAGGCTTGTTTAACCTTGATTTCAGCTATCTCAATGCCATTGACGGCTTAAGTCGAGCTGAAAATTTAGGGTTGAAAGTAACACGATTCAACGGGGCTAACAATCCACCGGTAGGGAGTGTTTGGGTAACTAACTGCTTGCCATATCACCAATTTGGCCATATCGGTTTTGTGGTCGCAGAAAATCCAGACGGTACAGTTACCACCGTCGAGCAGAATATTGACGGTAACGCTGACTGTCTATATAATGGCGGTTGGACACGCAAGGTGACACGTAACCTTGATAGCGCTGGTAATTTCAGCTATATTGACTGGAATGCACCAACTCAACAAATGGTGGGATGGTTTGAGTTGCCATTTGATGGCATGGCACAAGATAATTATTTTATCGACGTGTCAGCTTATCAATCGGGCGACTTAACAGCTATCTGTCAAGCTAGTGGGACTAATAACACAGTGATTAAAGTAACTGAGGGCGTGGGCTGGGTTAGTCCAGTAGCTGGTCAGCAAACTAGCACAAGTAACTGTATCGGTTACTATCACTTCGCCCGTTTCGGTGGAGATGTAGGCACTGCACAAGCTGAAGCGAATTACTTTATCAGCAATCTGCCATCACACCCACGCTATTTAGTGTGTGATTATGAGGATGGGGCAAGTGGAGACAAGCAAGCTAACACTAATGCAGTATTGGCGTTTATGGACGTTTGTAAGTCAAACGGCTTTGAGCCTATCTATTACAGTTACAAGCCTTATACGTTAGCAAATGTATATGTAGATCAAATCACAGCACGTTATCCAAATAGCTTATGGATTGCAGCGTACCCAGATTATGAAGTGCGTCCAGAACCTTATTGGGGTGTGTATCCAAACATGGAGCACACACGCTGGTGGCAGTTCACTAGCACGGGTCTAGCGGGTGGATTGGATAAGAACGTAGTCATTATTAATGATGGCGACAATCTAGTAAATAAGAAAGAGGAAGAAGAAAATATGGATTATGTAGTACGTAGCGAAAGCGGAAGTCAAGGATATGTTGGTGTAGTTAATGGTCGTGTGTTTGGTATCGGCTCAATGGGAACAGTAGACGCTCTACGTTCAGCGGGAGCTAAACACTTGACATTGCCAGACGATGATTTTGACCGTTTCTTGAATAGCCAATCAAACGACACGGCAGCGGTTTCTAAGGCAATCAATGAAGCTAGCGCTTCAGTAGTTAAGGCTATCGAAGAACGTGCACAAGCCACACAAGGCCAAACTGGTAAATAGACCACGAAAACTATAAAATAAAAAAGGAGTATATCACCTCCCGACAGACCACAGTTCGGACATCATGGTGGTAGTGGTCGAAGCCCTGGCATTTGCTGGGGCTTTTTTTGTGTTATAATATATATGAAATGACAATCCCCCTGCATCCATTATGGACAGATACGCTCTGACGCAGGGCTTTTTTAATTTTCTGTGTTATAATATACCTACAGCAAAAACGAGATTTCGAAAAGAAAAGTGTCAGTAACTCTACGGGGTCTGATGCACAAACAATCTCTATTTTTGACTGTTCCAAAGACTGATTGAGTTCAGCGCCATGTAAGCTATGTGCACGTAGCCCGATGGAATTTCTGGAATGGTTGCAATAGCGACTTACTGAAAAGGGCTATTTGAGAGAGGGCCCTTTTTGTGTTATAATGAATATCCATCATAGGCAAAGAGCTACGAGGAAACTCATAGCTCTTTTTTATATTTGCTAATCTCCACGATAAGTGATAACATAGATTTCGGAATACTTGGTATCATTTCGATAAATTCCTCGAACTGTCCCCCGGCTTTTAGTCGGGGTTTTTGTATTGAAAAGGGGCAAATAAGGGGCAATAAGTGTGAACTTTAGTAACTTTATGTGAGTTTTACCGTCTACATCTTACACGCATATATCCGTATATAATAGGTTTTCTTCCTATTATATACGCATTTAAAACTGCACTAACAGAATACCGTGGTTTGAAATCATTCTACAACTTGAAAAAATA
>ERZ773074.103-NODE-103-length-39224-cov-4.319947_pt1 | contig 39224 bp, 17 predicted proteins | sample MGYA00580615_ERZ773074 | MGnify/ENA primary metagenome ERZ773074 (study PRJEB29015, sample SAMEA2738126) | human oral metagenome | biome: human oral; feature: human-associated habitat; material: saliva | place: China | collected 2160 ...
TGATGTTCTTACCAGTACCGCGTTCAACGATTTCATTCACAACAGGAGTTTCATCCACTTTATCAGTCGAAGTCACTTTTCCTGTCTTAGTGTCAACTGTATAAGTAGTAGTCGTTACTTTCTTACCATTGACACCTTTTTGAATGACATTTTCAACACCTTCTGGGAGTTTAGGATTATCCTTGTATTCACGTTCGAATGGAATATTTTCTTCCACTACTTTTGGTTTGATACCAATGTGAATAATGGTTGGAGTACCAGGAGTCACCACTTTACCAGTGACATCTTTCACTTCAGGAGTTCCGTTTTGAACTACTTTCGTCTTGCCTGGTTCTAATTCTAAATCAGGTACGTATTCAGTAACAATATCACCATTTACGTTCTTACCAGTTCCCACTTCAATCAAGCGGTCTTCAGGAGGTGTAGTTGATGTTGTGGTATTAGGAGTCACCTTACCAGTCTTAGGATCAAGTGTGTAAGTAGTTGTAGTAGTTTTCTTACCTACTTTTCCTTCTTTAAGAACAGTACGAGAACCTTCTGGTTTAGATGGATTTTCAACGACTGTTTCTTTGAAAGGAATTTCTTCTTCCACTACTTTAGGTTTAGTACCAACTTTAATGACTTTAGGTTTACCTGGGTCTTTCACTTTACCAGTGATATCAAGTTTAGGTTTAGAACCTTCGTCAACGATAGTCTCATTACCTTGTGGAGATTCTGGATCTGGAATGTAGTTCACTACCAAGTCTCCATCCTTGTCTTTACCCTTACCAATTTCAGTGATTTGGTCAACAGGAGGAGTTGTTTCTACCGTTGGAGTATTAGGAGTCACCTTACCAGTCTTAGGATCAAGAGTATAGGTAGTGGTAGTCTTCTTCTTACCGTTCTTACCTTCTTGAACCACTTTGGAAGTTCCTTCTGGAAGGTTTGGATTCTCACGAGTCTTCTTCTCGAAAGGAATTTCCTCTTCAACTACTTTAGGTTTAGTACCAACTTTGATGACTTTAGGCTTACCTGGGTCTTTCACTTTACCAGTGATATCCAACTTAGGTTTAGAACCTTCGTCAACGATAGTCTCATTACCTTGTGGTGATTCTGGGTCTGGAATGTAGTTCACTACCAAGTCCCCGTCTTTGTCTTTACCCTTACCAATTTCGGTAATTTGGTCAACAGGAGGAGTTGTTTCTACCGTTGGAGTGTTAGGAGTTACCTTACCTGTCTTAGGATCAAGAGTATAGGTAGTGGTAGTCTTCTTCTTACCGTTCTTACCTTCTTGAACCACTTTGGAAGTTCCTTCTGGAAGGTTTGGATTCTCACGAGTCTTCTTCTCGAAAGGAATTTCCTCTTCAACTACTTTAGGTTTAGTACCAACTTTGATGACTTTAGGCTTACCTGGGTCTTTCACTTTACCAGTGATATCCAACTTAGGTTTAGAACCTTCGTCAACGATAGTCTCATTACCTTGTGGTGATTCTGGGTCTGGAATGTAGTTCACTACCAAGTCCCCGTCTTTGTCTTTACCCTTACCAATTTCGGTAATTTGGTCAACAGGAGGAGTTGTTTCTACCGTTGGAGTGTTAGGAGTTACCTTACCTGTCTTAGGATCAAGAGTATAGGTAGTGGTAGTCTTCTTCTTACCATTCTTACCTTCTTGAACCACTTTAGAAGTTCCTTCTGGAAGATTTGGATTCTCACGAGTCTTCTTCTCGAAAGGAATTTCTTCTTCTACCACTTTTGGCTTAGTACCAACTTCGATAACTTGAGGTTTTCCTGGGTCTACAACCTTATCTCCTTGAGTCTTACGAGGTTTACCTGGGTCTACAATATTTTGAGTCCCTGGATCTAATTTTGGATTTGGTTTGTACTCTTTGATAATTGTATCAACAATAGGTTTACCAGCGTTAGGATCTACAGGTTCTAATTTTCTATAAGTCAAAGTAATAATTTGTTCGCCTGAACCAACCAAGGTTTGGAGTGGTCCACTTGCTTTTACAAATGCATAACCATCAATTTTCTTAGGAGTAATTGTGACTGTGTTACTCCAAGGTTGATTTTCAGCAATTGTTTCAGTTGGATGGTTAGGAATTTCATTTCCTGCTTCGTCCACATATTTAACTTTAACCGTACCTGTAGTTGTTTCACCATAAGCAACCCCTGATGCAGGCTTAGTCAAAACAAAGCTGTTAGTTTTAATGACTTTATCTGCACCGTTTCGTCGGATAGTGAAATTTAATCCCAAGCTTTCATCTAAAGTTAAACTAGTTGCTGCGGAATCTTTTAAGAAGTTTGTAATTTTATCTTTCCCAACTGCATTCAAGAAGTTATCACTAACTCTTAGGCCAAGAAACTCCTGTAATAATCTAACAGAAAGCCCCGTCTCTAGTCCTTCAGCAGAATTTACATCGCCCACTGTTTCAAAGATGAATTCATTACTTGTGCTTTTAATCACTCTAACTTTGAGATTTTCTTCTTTATAAACAGCATCAACTTTATCTGAAGTAACATACGTATCAGAATCAGAAAAACGAGATCTTAAATTTGTAGCGCCTTCCATTTTACGTTTTGTAATAACAGAAAGATCTAAAACTTGACCAGCTTGGAAAGTTTTATCAAATGATAAAGCCCCAGATTCTTTAGTCGATAAAGAAATCCTAGTCCCACTTTCAATTAATGGCTTAGTAGCACCACCTTGTCTAATAATATCATGAGTGAAAATGCTCGAATCCACAACTCCATCTGGGCCTAAAAAGTTAACTTCTGTTAAACCAGAAATATTAACAGGTAAATTTGTATTTCTATGTGTCAGAGTAAAAGCTTGATTTCCTTCACGAATAGGTTTGAGTTTTTTTGTAAATACTCGAAGTGTATTATCTACCGTTTTAATTTTTTTATCTTTTACTGATGGCAATGCAACGTAGGCATCCACCGATTTAAAAGGAGAATAGCCACTTTTTCCTGTAAAGAATTCATCATTACTAGATAACTCATTTTTTGTGTAATACAAGGGACTATTAGGGTTTACGTCTTCAGCTGTTGATTTAATAACGAATTCTGCATACCTGTTTTGATCCAACTTGGCAAAGTTTTCATTAAACTGCAAAAGAATGTTTGTTGGTCCAGCTAATTTTTCAGCTTGATTTGTTTCAAGTAATTTTCTATATTCAGCTAAAGATGTTGTTTTCTGAAGTTCTTTTTCAACTGGTGTAGAAGGTGGTGTCATTGAAACTTTACCAAGTACAACACGATCAGGTGATTTTAACTCAACGGTACTAATGTTTGCAGAACCACTCAGTTGCAATCTAACTTCCCCACGATCTGGAATCTTATAACCATCTTTGAATTCCACCCTAACTCTAGATTCCATGCTGTTACTTTGTGGTTTCACAATTTCAACACTTTTAATCTGACTGTTGTAATACCCATCAGAATCTGGATTATTACTTGCAGTTTGGTTATTTTCAATTTTATCTACTTCTTGACGGTTGCTAAAGTCTAGATTGCTAGTTTCTGCTCCTGATTGAACAGTTGTAGTAGGTTGCACCGAAGCTGTTTCATCTGCGGAAACAGTATTTGCACCAATTAAAAGAGTTGCACCCAATACAATTCCACTTGCTAAACCAAAAGCTTTAGTCTTTCGGAAAAATCCATGCCCCTTTAAATTAAAATTTTGCATTATAAATCATCCCTTCCCCTCTATTTTAGAGGGCACAATGATAGCACCCTCTAAAGAGGTTATTCATTATCTTTCTTTTTTCTTAAGAGTTACGCCCGCTAATGTTAAAGTAGCCATACCTGCCACGATAAGAGCTGCCGAAACCTCTGTACCTGTATTAGGCAACTTGTGTGAGACTTCTTTAACAACTGCTTTTTTTGCAACATCTACAGAATGTACTTCTGAAGACACCCCAATCTTGTGAGCTTTAGTCACAACTTCGCCCACTTTTGGTTCTGCTACTTTTAAACTTACTTTTGCAAGTTTGACAGTTGCTGGTTCTATCTCTTTAATAGAATTGCTTAATTTTGTAGATTGCAACTTATCTTCTTTAACATTAGTAGCGCCATTTGTCCCAGCTGTTGATTTAACCGCAACCACTTTCTTGCCTGCTTCTTTTCCATCAACGTTAACAATTGCGGTTACTTCTCCATTACCTGTTGCTTCAAATTCAAGAGTGTAGTTCCCATCAGCAAGTTTTTCAGAAAAGTCCACTTTGCCGTCTTTAACAGCAAGTTCTTTGGTAGTTGAGCCCTTAAGCGTTGCTTTAGTGACAGTTACACCATTTCCACCAACTGTGATTTTAACAGTTTGAACTTCACCTTTTGTCACTTTTTCGATTGTTGTAGCAGCAATTTGCTCAGCAAGTTTCTTGCTACGCTCTTCATTTGGAATAAGGCTTCCGTTTGGTTCTGCAAGATAAATATTAGGATGTCCTGCTTGAATCATGCTCTTATTAGCACGTGAATCAGCACCACCATAAATAACACTCAATAAAGTTTTTGCGTTTTTGCTTGCCCACTCAAGAATTGAACCATCAAATGTTTCATCTTGCATTTTCCAATCATCTGTCAACTGAACCACAACTGCGGTTGCATTTTTATCACGAACTTTATCAAAAAGATCTTCAAACTCTTGACTTTCTTTTTTACCTTGGAAGTCATACGTCAATTTGTTTTCGTAAAATTTTTGGAACCATGAGCTAGCCATAAAGTTATTATTCTTGTTAGGTTTAACTTGTTCAAGCACGTCTAAAAGTTCTTTTTTAGTCATTAAACGTGAAACAGGGCGATCATGGTCCATTTCTCCCATTGTATAATAAGAGCCACCATTATTTGTTTCATAGAAAGCTAACATGACTTTATCTTTGTCATTCATTGAGTTGGCAATGGTTGTCAAGTCCTGCAAAATACTTTCTCTTGTTCCCATTACTGTTGAGCCTGAACCATCAACTGCAACTAGGATATTACGAGGTTTAACTTCGTTTGAAACTTGTTCAGTTGATTTAGTTGTAAATGCAACTGAACCTGTAGCCTTACCGTTTTGTCCTGCTTGACCTTCAACACTCGATTTACCTGAAATAGTTCCTGCTGTGTTGTCTTTAGCTTTAAAAATATAAACAAGTTTGTACTCGCCAACTTCATCAAGTGCTTTAGAAGAATCTACTTTGCCATTTGCAAAGACTGTTTCTTTACCTGAAGGAGAAATCAATTTAACTGAAACGATATCAGCACTTCCGCTGTTAGTTACGTTTCCGTCCCATTTGCTTCCTGCTTTTTCATTCTTAACAGAAATAGTTTGTGTGTAAGAACCGTCAGCGTTCTTAGTTGCTGTTGACCCACTAGCAAGTTCAGCTTTTGCGTTCTTGTTAGCTTCAGCAATCTTAGCATTATTCTCACGAATAGTTTTGTTTTTAGCTTCTGCGTCTGCGATTGCTTTGGCAACTTTAGCTTTTGCATCTGCAATAGCTTTTTGCGCGTCTTTAAGTTCAACTACTATATTGCCTTCTACAGAAACGTTCACACCTTTAGATTTTGCGTCTGTAACGACTTTGTTCAATTCAGCATCTACAGCTTTTTGTTGTGCGACAACTTCATTGAGTGCTTTTTCAGCTTCTTCTACTTGTTTTGAAAAGGCTTCTACATCACCATCTTTAAGAACAATAGTTTTTACACCTTCGAACTTAACGCCTGCTTGTTTAGCTGCTTCAACTGTTTTAGCCAAACGACCTTGTGCGTCTTTAACTTTTTCAGTCAAAGCGTTCAATCCCTCAACTTGTTTAGCAATATCTTCCTTGCCTTTAGCAAGAACGTCATACATTACTTTTTCGTCAAGTTGAACATTAATCCCTACTGCTTTTGCGTCAAAAATAGCTTTTTGAAGTTTTGCGTTAGCTTCATCACGACCCTTGGCAAGTTCTTCAATTTTCTTACCTTGTTCATCAAGATCTTTAGAGGCTTTTTCCACTGTTTCATGAGTGACTTTTTTACCTTCTTTAACTTCTACATCAAGTTTTTTACTTTCTTCTTTAAGAACAGAATATTTTTTATCAAGCCCTGCTTGATCTTTCACTTCTGTCTTAGGTGCTTCTTTTGTTTCTGCTGTTGCTCCTTGATTTTGAGCATTAGCATCTGTAACTGTTGACGTTTTAGCAACATCTGTTGCTACTGTAGTTGCCGAAGTAGTTTCTCCTCCAGATTTCACTTCATCCGCAGATACAGCGTTTGCGCCAACTAACAATGCAGCTCCAAGGGCAATTCCACTTGCCAAACCAAAAGCTTTAGTCTTACGGAAGAATCCATAACCCTTAACTTTTTCATCAAATCTATTTTTCATCTGAAAAATATCCTCTTTTCTTTTTTATTTTTATGTATAGATTATATCAAAAAATAACAAAAGTGACTAGAAAAAGTACAAAACATCAAACTAAAAAATATACATAAAAAAGAGAGCTATAATAGCTCTCTTTCCAAGAAAATATCTTGATAAGATTAGTCTTCACGACGTTTACGAGATGCGAGACCAATTGCTGCCAACATTCCAGCCAATCCTACTGAAACCAAAGCTGTTGAAGCTTTTGTACCAGTATTTGGCAATCCTGGTTTCTTAGGTTTTTCAGGGACTTTTGGTTCTGGAGTAGTTGTTTTAACAGTATTTGATTTCACAACAACACCGTTAACAGTATTTTCGAACGTATTTTCTACTTCGCCTGAAGCAATTCGTTTCATTGTAAGAACTAAGTCAGCTCCAAATGGTTGTGAATTGTCAAGCATATCATAGAATTCTTTAGTCATTTCTACTGTTACAATACCTTTATCTTTGTTAAAGGTATGGATAGCGTATTTGTTAAGGTTATCACCTTTCTTAACTTTAATTGTATTTGTTACTTCGCCTTTTTCGTTGCGTACTTGCAATTCAAAATCAACAGATGCAATCAAGTTATAAACGCCTTCGTACAAGTCGTGTGACTCTTGGTAATCATCCTTGAATGAGTAATCCCACAATTTATCTGCTCTATCTGCAGGCACTTGTACTCCGTTAAGAACATAGGTGAATGTTTGATTAAGCTCAATTACGCTGTTGTTAACATCTTTGTCTCCAACTTTAACTTCTTTCTTGTTGCTGTACTTAGGAATATTGTTGTAAACAATTTCCGTAGCTTGAGCTTTACCGAAGTCAATTTGGAAGGCAGAGTTTTCATAACGTCCACCAATGTTAGCCATTTTTTCTTTGACTGTCATTGGATCGAGAATCTTAAGTGAAATTCCCTTAGCAACATAATTATCATAGAATGCTTGAGGATCTTCAGGTGTAAATACTTGAATAGCCCCTTTAACTTTGTATCCAGCTTCCTTAAGTGCATTTTGAACAGCTTCAGGAGCTTCTTCCAAGCTAGCATATTTAGTAACTTTGATGCCACTTACAGGGGTTTCTTTAACGCCTTCAGCAGTTTTTTCTTCTACGAATACACGAACTTCTGAATCAATGATGTCTACAACATCTTCAGGATAGTCATCAACGAAGAACATTCCTTTAGCAATCGTTTCTTTATCTGCTTTAAGACCTTTATATTGATCAAGATCCCAAGTGTGTAGGTAGTAGTTTGTCGAACCAGCCAACATTTCTTTACCATTGATATCGACACGAGCTTTATTAAGGTTTTGTTTCTTAGGTGTTACTTTAGGTACATCGTTATAGACTGTATCAGTCTTAGCGATAACACCCATATCCCATTGATAAGCAGTGTTTTCGTAACGAGTGTTTTCACGATTACGCATTTCATCTTTAACACGCATTGGATCTACAATCGTTAAATTAATACCTGGTTTAACGTATGTTTCGTAGAATTCTTCAGGATTATCCGCAGAAATTACTTGGAACGCACCTTTAGGTTTAAGTCCCCATGCAGCGAAATCTTCACGAGTTTCTTTATCCAATTCATCAACTGATTGATAAACCTTAACGGTAAGACCTTTAACTTCCTTACCATCAGGAGTCGTTACTTTCAATTGATCAGCAAGAAGTGAAACAGCTTCTTCAGGATAATCATCGATGTACATAAATCCTTTGGCGATTTGATCTTTAGATGGTGTCATACCTTTATATTGATCAAGTTTCCAAGTCATTGTGTAGTAGTTATCCATTCCGATTGCCATAGGAGTTCCATTGATATCCACTTTCTCTTTGTTAAGGTTACGCTTAACTGGAGTTACTTCTGGGACTTCATTCTTAACGATTTCGGTAGCTTGCAAGTTACCAAATTCGATTTGGAAACCTTGGTTCTTGTAAACAGAATGTTCTTTAGCGAATTCTTTCTTCACTCTCATTGCATCAACAATAGTAATTGTCTTACCAGTTTGTACATAGCGTTTGTAGAAGTCAGTTGGGTTATCAGCAGAGAACACTTGGAATGTTCCATTGATTGTTGTCTTAGATTTAGCTACAGCTTCTTGAACAGCTTTAGGAGCATCAGAAAGTTTTTGGTAAGTAGTTACTGTAACACCTTCTACTGCTTTTCCTTCATTGTCAGTGAGCTTAATTTCTTTATCTAAAACTTCAACAGTGTTTTCTGGATAATCATCAACAAAGTAGAATCCTTTAGCTACTTCATCAACAGGAACGATAGAATCTTTATAAGATGAAAGATCCCAAGTCAATGTGTAATGATGAACGGTGCCTTTAGTTGTTACTTGATTGTTAATATCTACACCGTCTTTATTCAAGTCTTTCTTAACTGGCTTAACGTTAGGAACTGGGTTTTCTACAGTTTCTGTAACATAAGCTGTACCGAAATCAACTTGATATGCAGTGTTGTAGTAAGACTTGTTGCTTCCAGCCATTTCTGGTTTAACAGTCATTGGATCAACAATTTGAAGTGAACGACCAGTTGTTACAAATTCATTGTAGAACTTAGTAGCATCTTTTGCAGAAATAACTTGAACTGCGCCTTTTGGAACATAGTTTTTCGCTTTGAATGCTTCTTTAACTGTTTCAGGAACTTCATTCCATGAAGCGTATTGTTTAATTTCTACGAAATCTGTAACATCCTTGCCATCAAGAGTTTTAACTCGAACATCTTTAGCGTTGATTGTTACTGCTTCTTCAGGATAATCATCAACATAGTTGAATCCTTTAGCAATCAATCCTTTATCGGCTTTAATACCTTTGTATTGATCAAGATCCCAATCCATTGTGTAGTAGTTAGTTGAACCAACATGCATTGGAACTTTGTTAATGTCTACGCTGTCTTTATTCAAGTTTCTCTTATGAGGTTCTGGAATACGAACGCTATTTTTAACTTCATCTGTCTTATAAGTAGAACCGAAGTCAATTTGGAATCCTTTATTGACAAATTCTGTCTTATCTTTCACGTTCTTAACAACCATTGGAGAGTAGATCTTAATGTTCTTACCAGTCTTCACATAAGTATTGTAGAATTCTTCATTGTTTTCTGGTACATACAATTGGAACTTACCAGTTGGGGTAATAGCTCCATCAACCATCAATTTACGAAGATTTTCTGGCACTTCTGCAAGAGAGTTGTAAGTTTTAGCTTTAAGACCTTTAACTTCTGTTCCGTCTTCAAGTTTGAATTGAACTTTGTCGTCTTGTTCAGTCAAAGCTTCTTCAGGGAAGTCATCCACATACAAGAATCCTTTAGCTACATCTTCTTTGTTGGCTTCAATACCCTTATATTGGTCAAGATCCCAAGTCAACACATAAACGTTTGTTGAGTTAATAGGAACGATAGAATTGTTAATATTAACACCGTCTACGTTTTGTACTTCTTTGACTGGTTTTGGTTTTGGAGTTTCGTTGTGAACAGGATTTGTCTCACGAACCATACCAAACTCACCTTGGAACGCACGGTTTTCAAACTTAGTTTCCTTAGTGGTTGTTACAGTCATTGGGTTTACAATTGTTAATTTTTCGCCCTTAAGAACATACTTGTTGTAGAAGTCAATTGTTGAATTTGGATAGAATACTTGGAATTTACCGTTAATATTCACCTTGTTAGAAGACAACAATGTGCGTACAGCTTCAGGAGCAGCACTTACTGAATCATAAACTTTAGAAACCATGTCTCCAACAACGTTACCCTTAGAATCAACAATCTTCCATCCATCTTTAGGAGAAAGTTCGTTTTCAGGGAAGTCATCAATGAAGTAGAATCCTTTATCAACTTCTTCAGTAGTTGCACTGATGTCCTTGAAGTTAGTCAAATCCCATCCAAGTTTGTAAACAAGAGTTGAACCTGAAATAACTGGTTTGCCGTTAATATCGGTTCCTTCGTTGTTTTCAACCTTTTTGTCAGGTTTTGGAGGTGGTGGAGTTTGGTTAGTAACAGTTTCTGTAGTTGCTGCAGAACCATAACCAACTTGATAAGCTGTATTCTTATAAGTTTCTTTACGTCCAGCAAGCTCTTGTTTAACTCGCATAACAGTGACAACATTCAAACTCTTACCAGTCTTCACATACTTGTTGTAGAAGTCTTCTGGGTTGTCAGCAGAGAATACTTGAATTCTTCCATTTGGCTTGTAAGTTGATTTTTCAAATGCTTTACGAACGTTTTCAGGTGCTTCAGCAAGTGAGTTATAAACGGTAGCTGTGATACCTTTTACAGGAGCATTGTCAAGATCAGTAATTTCAACACCATTTGGAACAATATCAAGAATATCTTCTGGATAATCATCTACCATATAGAAACCATTTGCGATTTCATCAGGAGTTGATGTAATTCCTTTATAACTTGAAAGATCCCACAATAATGTGTAATGGTTTTCTGAACCAGGAAGCATTGTCTTACCGTTGATGTTTACACCTTCAGCATTGTAGTTAGACTTACGTGGTTTTGGCGGTTTAACTACGTAGTTTTGAACTTCATTAGTGTAGTATCCATTACCAAAGTCAACTTGGAATGCATTGTTTTTATACATCTCAGTTGAATTGAAGTCATCACGAACCTTCATAGGTGTAACAATCTTAATATTCTTACCAGTCTTCACATAAGCATCAAAGAACGCTTTTGCATCATCCGCTTTGAATACTTGGAACGCACCTTTGAATTTAAGGTTTGCTTTTGTAATTACTTCTTTAATTTCTTCAGGGGCATTTTCTACTGATGTGTAAACATTAGCAGTAATTCCTTTAACAGCAGTTCCATCTTCTAATTTGTAAGTAATCAAGTTAGATTGTGGAATAACTGCTTCTTCAGGGAAATCATCGAAGTAATAGAATCCTTTACGGATAGTATTTTCGGTAGCTACAATGTCTTTGTACTGGTCAAGATCCCATGTAAGAGTGTAGTAGTTAGTTGAGCCATGAGTACGAGCAAGATTATTGATATCATTGCCGTCAGCATCGAGGTTTTGTTTAACTGGGTGTACATCACGAGTGTGTGTTTCAACAATGTTTGATGTAGCCGTAGAGCCACCTTGTTTAGGATCACCATCATTTACTTTAAAGACAAAGTTGTTACGGTAATTACCATTATCATTAACTACTCGTCCTGAAATAACAGGTGAAATTACCTCTGCTTCAGCGTAAGTGCTTGTAGCAGATACATATGTATCAGTTCTGGTAGAAAGATCGATGTTCTTTTCATTGTAGTATGGTTGTTTTTGCCAAGCTTTAGACTTAACAACGCTACCTTCTTTAGCTCCAGACAATTGATAATTAATATTAAATTTACCAACTAAGTGTTCGTTAGCACTCTTGCCGCCTGAAGGAAGAGCAATTTGTAGTTTGTAACCTTTTACTTTTCCATCTTCACCGGTTACTTTGATAACGTGAGGAAGACCATTTTGAGCATTAGTAGCGACATAACCACTGTTCAAAGCGCTTTCTTTAGCTTCAACAATTGGTAGAACAGAGTCTTCTTTGAGATTTGCATAAACTTTCTTCAATTCAGCAAAATCTTCCTTAGAAGTAAATTGCAATCTTACATTTTCAATTGAAGCATTTTCTGGCACTTCGAAGTCCACAAATACAGGAGATTGATAGCTAGTGACTACAGGTTTATCGCTCTTCATGTATTCTTTGAAATCATCTCGAAGAGTATAATCTCTGACACTTTTACCTTCTACTGTTGTAAACTTACCGTCATCCTTTCCTACAAAATAAATTCCATTGTTTACTCCAGTTGTGCCTTTATCAAATACATTTCTATAGTAAATGACTTTAACGCCTTTATCTAATAGAGGTTTCACTTTAGAATCAATCAAGCTTTCAAAAGTCTTGTATTGAGGGGAAACTTGTTTATAGATGTCACCACTTGGATTTGAAGCGTTTGGCAAATCAATTGAATAATAACCTTTAGGCTGGTTACTATTTTGCTCAATTGAATTCAAAAGATTTCTTAATGAAGTTTCTTGAGAAGTATTAAAATTAGAAGAAACGATTCCGCCACTGTTTACATGGAACTTATTTTCACCTGTACCAGATTTATAGAAATACCCGAATTGCGAACTAAAAGGCTTGTTTTCATAGTCGAAGCGTGTATTACCATTGAGAATGACAACTTTAGGTAAAGCCTCTCCTTTTGCCGCTTTTTCTAACAAAGCATCCAAGTATTCTTCACCATTAACACCATTTAATTCAGCTTTTGCTGTCAAGAATGGGTTGTCTCCATTAGCAATTTCTGGTTTTGTACGAGAAGTTGAGCTTGTTTTTTGTTTGCCATTTTCGACAGTCAAACCTGTTGTGCCATAAGAAGCTGCATAATCATCATAAGGAACAAGTTTAACTGTTGCATCTTTCAAAAGATTTCCATAACCAGCCCCACCGAGGATAGTTTTATCAGTTGTTGCTTCAAAAACAGGATCTTTTAATAGAACCAAATAGCGTTTACCATCTGCACCAACTACGACAGATGAAGAGTAATATTTTTGTGCCTGGAAATGCTCTTTGAGGCTTGACCAGTTTACGTCTTTTTCTGTTCGTAAATACGCATAAGTGGCTAAAAGAGCGGGGGTGGTTACAATCCAATCAGGATAATCTTTAAGCAATTTTTCTCTATCAACAGAATTTGTATTAATTCCTTCTTGAATAACATCATTAGCCCAATCTTTAGCTCTTTCTCCATTATTTTCTGTGGTAGAAATCGGAGAATAAGACAAATCACCAGCTAAAACATTAGAACCCTTGCTAGATAAGATGTCGCTTGTTGATACTTCGGAAACCAAAGGCGTTACAGCTAAACTGTAGACACTAGAAGCTTCTTTTTCTGCGCTGGCATCTTTCTTGTTCCAAGTTGCAAGTGTAGATGCCTTAGCAGTAAATGTCAATTTACGTGCTTTTGCATCATAAGTTACATCATAAAGTGGATTTCTAGCAGTTGTATCACTCAAGTTCAGTTCATATCCATCAGGAAGAACGTCTTCAAATACAACTTTCTTAGTTTCTTTACGACCAGCTGGAAGATTGTCAACTTTCAATTCCCAAAGAACATCACTACCCTTCGCAACAGTTTTGTTGTGAAGGTCTGTTCCGTCTGTATTTTTTACCTTTTTTGTAATTCCAGAACGGAGCTTGATAACATAAGTTGGTAACAATTCTACTTTTGCACTAGCTGCATCTGGCCTTTTAGGTTCTGGGTTAGAAGGAGGAGTTGGAAGATCTGGTAGTGTCTTTTTAGGCTTAGGTTGAACTGGACTGTAAGTAGGAGGGAACGCATTATTTGAGAATTTAAAATCACTGCGCATTGCGCTAATAGAAGCTACGTCCGTTTGTCCTGCCACTTTAACCCCTGAAGTAGTTGATGTTGAAGTAGCCTTCATCATTCCAGCTCCCCAGAAAGTAAAAGGTTCTGTCCAATATGGATGTACTGTTTGAGTTACAGTAACTTTTTTCACTTTTGGATTACGGATACTATCGAAGTAATCTGTATAATGTTTACGACTTGTAGATGTAACACCGTTTTCATCTGTTGTTGTGACGTTTAAATAAGCATCTGCTTTACCTTCAGCAACCTTTTGCGCATACTGTTGTTCATTTAATTCTGCGGTAGTTGTTCTACCATCTGCATCCTTGTAGCTCCATGTAACAGTACCTTTACCTGTAGAAGTTACATCAATTGTGATTTGTTTTTCTTTAGGTGCAATTTGATTCTTATATTTAGAAAGATCAAATTCTTGGTTAACTGTTTTAACTTCGCCTTTTCCATCGGTAGGATTCAAAGTCCAAGATACACGTAGGTTCTTATCATTTTGAATATACTTATAGTAAAAATCATTAGCATCATTGAAGGTAAGTTTCCAACCACCCCATTCGTTTAAATCTCCAGATTTAATAAGATTTTTAACTTCAGTGGGCGCAGAAGAAGCATTTTGATAAACTTCTAATTTGTATTCACTAGCAGGAATAACAGTTCCGTCAGAAGCATAAACTTCAAAATTACCTGGACGATAATTTGTTACAGTTTGTGTGGTTGATGGAGTTGTAGTGTTTTGAGAACTTTGAATGGTATCAACTGGGTGTGAGAAAATACGGAAACGAATTCCTGTACCCTTGTTATCTAACATACCTGACCATTCTTCCATCCAGTGAACTTTATTTTTAAAATCAGGATCAAGGTCTTTTACCTCTTTGATATTAACAAATTCACTGTCTAGTTTAGTACCATGTTCTTCAGTCAAATTTTTAGGATCGACGCTTTTACGACTTACCAAGGTTTCTTTTTGTGCGTTTACAAAGAGGTTATTATTCATAACATCTAAGTAATCAATCAAAGGCTTTTGAGAACCATCTGCTTGACGAATTAAATAACGCAAACGCAAAGGACGGTAATCTGAACCTAACGCACGAATAGTTGTGTCATATTTACGAACTCCACCTAAAGGAAGATCTCCAGATTTTGGACCATTTTCATTTAGTTGAGAGTAATCAGAAACCCCGCGATAGAATGGAATATTAGCATCGTTTGTAACGTAGACAATTTCTTCACCTGTTGAAGTCAACGCTTGATCTAACTTATAAGTGTATTCTACGTATTTAACAGGTGTTTCAATACCATTAGTATTTTCAAAAATTTTGTCACTTGCTACACGAAGGTTTTGCCCGTTCTTGTAACTATAACGAACAGTGATACTTTGACCAGCTTTCAAGCGAACTGCATAAGCTTCTACTTTTCCTAAATTAGCTTTAGTGTAAGTTGTAGCTTCTTTTCCAACCCAATAAGCAGGGTCAAGAGTTTTGTAATATTCACTATTCAAGCTAGCATCAACATTTTCAGTTTTAAGTGGAGTTCCACCTTGAATATCAACGTTCCAAATATTAGCAGTATCCTTGTCATCGTCGATAGCATCTTCAATAGCTAAAGCATAAAGATATGAATAATTTTTTCCTGATTGAGCAACGTATTCTTTAAGCTTTTTATTGAACTCATCAAGTTTAGCAGCATTCTGCTTTTCAACATCTTGATTTTCTTTAGCAATACGTTCATTTTCAGCAGTAATACGTTTACGATCAGCTTCAATTGCAGTTTTTTGTTTATTATAGTCTGCCCAAGCCTTATCGTATTCACCTTTTGCTTTTTCATAAGCAATATAATCAGGACTAGTAGTTCCGCCTTTTTCAACTTTTTCCTTAGCAGCTTTCAACTCTTCAGTTTTTGCTGCATAGTCTTTGTCAAGTTGTTTTTTCAAAGCGTCTGCTTCTGCAGTATCTTTAGCTTCTTTTTCTACTACTTGATCATTAGGAACGATTTCAACACCAGCAGCCTTAGCATCAGAAAGAGCTTGTTTATATTCTGCACTAGGTTCGTAATTTACCTGAACAGAAGTATCTTTAACCCCTTCAGTTGTTTTACTTGTATTGTTGAAGTTTGCATCTTGCTTGTCTGTTAGGTTTGTCGCTGGCACGGCCTCGTCCGCACTAGCAACTGAAGCAGTTGCAGTGGCCCCAATGAAAAAAGCAGTTCCCAATACAGCACCCTGCAAAGATTTTGTCACTTTGCTCTTACGCAAACCGAAAACTTCTTTCTTTTCTCCGAACATTTTTACCTCTTTTGTTCTATCCACCATCTACTTCTTTCGTCATTTTAACCATTGGTGGATTGATTTAAATAACGAATTACGACATTTCTTAGGTTAATCTTAACTTAATTAACCTTAACCATTATATCATGTATGAAGCTAAAAATAAATAAAAAACGCAATGAAAATAAATAAAATGACATTTTTGAGTTGTTTTTACAATTATATTTATGGTAATCCTTTTTTTACACTTCTCATAAAGCTAGTTCTAAAAAAACAAACCAGAAAAACAATAATTTCTCTGATTTGTTTTTTTATTGCCAAATGAATTTTACTCCTTTATTTTCAAAATCAATTGCGACTTTTGCCTTGAAAGGATCTCCATTTTTTTTCTTCATCGTTCTCTCTGGAGTAACATATTTAGAATACAAATCTTCTAATTCATTTTCTTTTAGCTTAATGTGCCCCTGTGTCAACCACATTTTAAACCCGCAACTTAAATTTTCACAATGATGTACCGAACCCTGTTGAATAATCGGACTTTCACAAATTGGGCATTGATATTTTGTAGTTACTTCACTTTGAATATACTTCGTTTCAATTTTCTTAGCGTCGTAATTCAAAATATTTTGTGCAGAACATTCACCAGCTTTAGAGAATAGACCAGTTTTAACATCTGTTTTCCCTGACGTTAGGAGATTTTCAATGTCCTCATCTGTCATCAACTCGTCAACAATCTGCCGATAGAATTCAAACTTACATGACGGACAAAGAATCTTCATGCTATCTCTCAACATATTAGTTGCACAATAAGGACATTTAAAGTTTGTTTCAACTGGCTTCTCAGTAAGGAATGCTTCTTCACAACCAGAAATTTCACCCGAACGTGCTTGGTCAAGCATTTTTCTCATTTTTTCTGGTTTAATATCTTGCTTATACATTTGAGAAAAGACTCTAAATTTACAAGTTCCTTCTCTTCTACCTGTACATACTAAGAATGCCCCTGATTTTTCAAGCATTTTCTGACAAACTGGACAAACATATCCTGAATCAATAATTGGAAACTTTCTTGCTAACTTTCTTTCGTTTTTATCAATATAAAGGTGAGCATCATATCTTCTTTTTTCTTTCTTTTTGTCTCCTTCTTTAGGTGCTGCCACAAACCCTTTAATCACTCTAGTTTCATTCCCTGAAAAGAGGGCATCAAAATCTTCTTTCTGCAATTCAACTTCTGCAGTTACTTTTGATACATAGACATGACAAGAACCATCTACTCTACCTTCACAAGCATAAGCATTGTCGTTTTCCAAAATTTTCTTTCCACAAGCAGGACATTGGTAGCCAGAGTCGTGAGCAACAGCTTTAATTCTTTCAATTGTTCCGTTGCTATTCAAGCCAACTCTTTGTTTGTATTTTTGTCGGCTTACAGCTTTTCCTTTTTCATCCTTTTTCTCAAAAATAGCATCAACAACTAGTTCTTCTCCCGATTGAAGTTTCTTAAATTCAGAAGGCGTTAACAGATGTCCACCAACATTTCTAAAACCTCCTACCATACAACCATTTGCTTTGTATCCAGAACAGTAAAAAGCTTTGTCGGTTTGATAAATATCTCCGCCACATTTGTGACATTTTGAGACAGCATTTCTTCCGCTAGTTTGAAGTATTTCTTTCATATTGCTATCTTTGATTTCGTCAATCATTTTAGCAATAGCTTCGTCAATTTGTTTTTCAAATTCTTCTTGAGTTAATTCACCTGAAACAATCTGCTCCAGCATGATTTCCCAACGACCTGTTGTATCCACATCTAAAAGAGAGAAATTGATATCTTTGTAATTTTTATAGATCGCCATCCCCTCTTCATTAGGGACCATAACAACTCGTTTACCTTCTTTTTCCCATGTCGCGTATTTATCCGTTTTTACAATTTCGTCAATAATTGTATCCAAGGTTGCTGGGGTTCCTAGTTGTAACTTTTCTAATTCATCTTTAATCTTATCATCAACTAGATATTTAGACGGTTTTTCACAGATATCAATAAGATCTCCAGATGTATATCTTTTCGGACACTGAGTCGTTTTCTGAGTTAATTCAAAATTATCTACTGTTACTTTGTCACCTTCATTTACATCTGGAAGAACGACATCTTTAATATCTCTATCCCCTGAATAAATTTCTTTCCAGCCTTTAGAAATAATTGTTTTTCCTCTTGAAATAAATGTTTTATCTCCATCAACAACAACTTCTAAAGTTACCTTATCACTCACTAGAGGAGGCAGAAAAGCAGCTAGGTATCTTTTTGCTACCATCGTGTAGATGTTTTTTTGTTCTTGAGTTAATTTTTCAAAATCGGGAGCCTCACTTGTAGGAACCAAAGCAGAGTGAGAAGTTTTTTTGACTTCTGCGTCATTAACCCATTTTTTTGAGTTTTTCACCCTTGAAATATTTTCAGGTGTAACCTTCTCTAAATAAGAACTTAGACCTGGTACTACTTTAACAGTATCTAAAATCACATCAAGTTTTTCTGAGCTATCCAAATACTCAGTATTAGTTCTTGTATAAGTTAAATAACCTGGTTCGTATAAAGATTGAATTATACTTTTTGTTTTTTTAGCGTTGTAACCAAACTTATTTTCAGCATCTTTTTGAGCGGTTGATAATTTGTAAAATTTTTCTCCGTATTCTTTTGTTCTCTTTGTCTCTTTTTTACTAACAACGCCAGCTTTAGACATAGAGTTTATAAACTCTTGAGCTTCTCCTTCAGTCTTAAACCAAATACGTCCAGTATCTAGTTCATCCTGATTATCTTCTTCATCTAATTTAGTAATATTAGAATTTGGAGTGTTCGTAAGAAATCCAGAAAAGCTTTCTACATAGTTTGCTTTAACTCCAAATGTTGTTTCAGGTTTAAAATTTTGAATTTCTAATTCTCTTCGGCAAACAAATCCAAACAAAGTTGTTCTGACACGACCTGCAGAAACTCGGCATTTCATCTTCATGCTCCCAGCGCGTGAGATATTCATCCCAACTAAATAGTCTGCATGTTGACGAGCTTTTCCTGCTTTTGAAGTGTTTTTGTAAAAAGGCTCATCATTACTTTTTAAATTAAGGAGCATTGGAAGGATTTTATCTTCGGTAAGAGCGTTCTCCCAATACCTCATTACAGGCAGAGTATTCCCAATTTTTTCCAAAACTAAATCAACAAGCAATTGTCCTTCTCTATCGGGGTCTCCTATATGAATAATAAAATCATATTTTCCACTGTTAATTTCTTCTTTAATTAGATCATAACGTTCTTGAGGTGTAGGAAATTTAAAGCCATTAGCCTGTTTAGGAGCTTTTCTTTCTGGAGAAATACGATATTTCCAGCCACCGAGGCTTTGTTCAGTTATAGGAAGTGTTTCCCAACTCCATTCTTTTAATTCTTCATTCATTTCATCAGGCTTTAACATTTGCAACAGATGTCCACTCTGAGAAACAAACGTCACTTCATAAGGGATTTTATCTTTATATTTTTTTGCTACTGCTCCAATTTTTCTTGCCAAATCAGGCTTTTCACAAATAGCTAATGCCTTTTTTCCTTGTAAATTCATCATCTAAAATAATCCTTTTCCAATCAATCAAATCTAAAGAGGTAACGAATATAGCCATTACCTCTCACTGTCAAGTTATATCGGAAAGCATATCATTTTCTTTCCATAAAAGCAAATATCAGACAGGACTTTGAATCAAAGAGATTTCTCTTTCAATATCTTTATTTTCGACTACAAATTCTTTATTAGTCCCCGTTGGGTGCAGTTTAGATTTTCCCTTTCCAACAGTAATATCTAATTGGAGTTGTTCCCCATTCTTTTTATTTTTATATGTTGCCGTATGGTTATCCATGATGATCACGTCGTAGTAGTCATGTAAGTTTTTATTTTTGGTTCCTTCATTGGAGAGTTTTAAAAACAGCCCTCCAACCAATAATAACAACAAAGCAATACACTCTAAAGAAAATGAAACAATTTTATTCGTTGTGATTTTTTTTGAAAAATGATTATAAAGTAATAGACTACTCAGCACAAAACCGAGTAAAATCAAAATTACTCCAATTACAGCTAACCAAGATGAACCTTTTTCAAAAAATAAAAAATGTTTATCATTAGAATAACCAAGCCAAGCCAATAAAGCTTCCATATTTTTCTCCTATCTTAACTAACTAAGCACATAAATTCTAAAGGCGCTTAACACACAACCTATAACAGGCGTGTGAGTGGACAGTACGGGACTCGAACCAGTAACCTCCTGTGTGCAAAACAGGTGCTCTCCCAATTGAGCTAACAGCCTACAATTTGAAAATTCGTTCAAACTGTTTCTTCTTTTATTATATCATAGTTTCTTTTTCCGATTCAATAAACACATTCAATTGATTTATTGTTTCAATCAGAATAGAAACCACAATTATTAATGTCATCCCACCAAGAGATAATTTTAAGCCTACAAAGCCTGAGACAATCATTGGCAAAGTACACAAACCTGCTAAAAATACAGCACCTAGCAAAATCATCGGCTTCGTAACATTTTCCAAATATTTTACAGTTTCTTCTCCAGGTCTTACCCCTTCTACAGTTGTATTTCCCTTCTTAAAATTATCTGCTATTTCCATTGGGTTAAAAGAAATTTCGGTGTAATAATAAGCAAAGAATATAAGCAAACCGATGTACACAAAGTAGCCGATAGATAATTTCCACATTGATGGAATAAACCAATGATCTTGTATACTAGCATAATACAAACTCTTCAAGACCCCTTTTGGCGTGTAACCTGACAAAGATATAGCCATCGCTGGTAGCGAGATCATAGTAGAAGCAAAAATAACTGGCATAATATTGCTAGTATTCATTTTTAGTGGAAGAGAACTTTCCAATTTATTACTTCCGCCTAATCTTCCAGCATATTGAATCGGAATATGTAAAGTGGCTTCATTCAATATAATAGACAAAATGGTAAGAATTAATAGAAACAAAATGATAAAAACTAGCAAAATGAATCCATCAAGCCCTCTTCCAGCAATATGAAACTTATATATCCTATAAAAGTCACTGGGTATTTTCGATAAAATGTTAATCAACAAAATCAGTGAAAAGCCATTTCCTACCCCGTATTTAGTTATAATACCTGATAACCAAAGTAAAATAGAGTAGCCAGCTATAAGCGATAGAGATATAGTAACTATTGGTAGCCATCCATTACTAATAAAAAACGTCTTTTTAAAAGTAAAAGCCATAATAATGGATTGCAGGATAGCCATTGCAAGGGCTATATATTGAGTGTATTTAGCGACTATCTTTTGTCCACTGTCACCACTTCGTTGCAAGTTCTCTAGCGATGGAAAAATAACCATTAATAGCTGAATAACAATTGAGGCGCTAATAAAAGGAGTTATACTCAAGGAAAGAACTGAAAAATTTTCCATTCCTCCCCCAGTTAACAGATTGTAAAACGATAAAGCTGGATTATTACTAATTAAATTTCGTATATAGGAAGAGTTCACCCAAGGAATGGAAATCTGCGTTAAAACCCTCACCATAAAAAGAATGAATAAGGTTAATAACAATCTCCTACGGAGAGTTTTACTCTTAAATAAAACAGCAATCTTATTCTTTTTTATCATGCTATAATTTTAACATAACGTTATGTATCCTGTCAATTGCATTATGTCTGTAGTTTTAGTAAAATAAATAAGAATAAAGAAATATAAGGTACAGACTATGAATATAATCACATTGGTATTGTTTTTACTATTAATTTTAACGACTACAGTTATTATTTTCTTGATTAACAAAGAAGATGTCCAACAAACCCCATCAATTGCGATCCATCAAAACAACAACTTATCAAGCAAGCTAAAAAAAGATAAAATCAAAAAAGAGCTACCTGTTTTAATATTAAGTTTAACATTCTTCGTTCTTTTATTGCTTATTCAGAGAAGCTAAAATTATCAATAAAAAAAGCCACTTTTGTGGCTCTTTTTTTATTCTGACTTCTCATCTTTTTTAGGAGTTTCAACTTTTTCTTCGGAAGATTCTTTAGTAGTAGCTTCTTCTTTCTTTTCTTCATTGGTACTTGAAGGGGTTGATTGCTCCTCAGACGGTTTAGTTTCTGTGCTAGGTGTAGTTGCCTCTGGTTGAGGTTGTGAGGCAGGAGTAGTTGGAGTTGAAGGTTGTGCTGGGGCAGGGGTTGCCTGTTGTGGTTGTTGAGTCTGGCGAGTTTGAGTTTGACGTTGATTTTGATTAGTATCCTGTTTTTTCTCTTCGTTTGAAGCTTTTGTTTCTTCTTTCTTTTCTTCTTCTTTTTGTTTTTCTTCAGTAGTCGAAGAAGTAGAACTTGAACTTGAGCTGCTGTTAGATGAATAAACTTTCTTTTCTTTTTTAGTAGACGAACTGATTTTTGTAGCTTCGCTATTCTTCTGATTATCAGATTTTCCACCATTAATCAGAGTGAAGCCAATAATTGCCGAACACAACACAACACCTGCAATTACATAATGTTTAGTTGGAATTCCCAAGAAACCTGATTTTTTCATATTTTCTTGACGCGAATGATGCTCTAAAGCTTCTTCGCCTTCTTCATCAAATTCATCAAATTCATCATCATGTTGTCCTTCATCGCTTGGTTCCCCAGTTACAGCTTCTTTAAGAATTTCAGATTCTCCATTAAGCATCGGAATTTCAAACCCTTGCCATCCGTTCAATGTTTCTTTCCCAAGAGTATAAATCCCAAATTTCCTTAATAGAACTATCCTTTCCCCTAAATAACCACGATAATGCGCGTGCTCTACGATATTTCTCAATACTGGAATAACTACTTCTTCTGGATACCCTCCATCAACTAACTTATTCCAGTCCCCTCCTTCAAATGAGTCCAGTAGGTCTGGGTGATCCTGCACTAAAGTCGAAAGAATGTTATCAATAATCATTTTTAATTTCCTTTTTTTATTTTTTCATTTTACATAAGAATAGCATAAGGTTGCGCCTGTGTCAAGTGAAGTCTGCAATATAGTTGAGTTCAGGGATATAAACTTGACAACATTACGATATTGTGATAAAATGATATTGTAATTCATTAGAAAGGTGGTTGCAATGAAAGATAACTACATACATTTAGATCTAAAAAACATACTAGAGAAGGAAGGTGTTTCACAAAATCAACTTGCTAAAAAAACAGGTTTATTCCAATCTCAAATTAGTAGGTTGGTAAGAAATGAGGCTGATAGCATTAACAAAAAGCATCTCTTTTTGGTAATGAAAGCATTAAAAATTAACGATTTTAATGAAATCTTGAAAAAAGATTAGAAATAATTATAATTTCTATTGACATTATCACTAGTTTATGATATAATGATAATGTCTTATAAAACAAGGCTAAAAAATGTAAAAATAAAAAAGGAAAAACAAAAAATGTCAAAAAAACAAAATACACTTAAAACCGTAGCAACTGTTGCTACTATCGCAACTGCAATTGCTAGTTCAAACATCACAAAGGCTGATGAAATTTTGAACACAACAACTAATGAAGCAAACAATATTGAAACAACTACTAATGAAAGCTCATCTACTAACATTAAAGAAGTGAACGGGGTTACCGTTTCAAATGGAACAGCCATTGTTACTGAAACACCTACCGTTTCCACTGTAGAAGAAGCTAAACAAATTCAAGATGATGCTCAATCTGCAGTAGAAAAACAAACTAGTGTAGTAAACGAAGCTGAAAACGCAAAAAAAGTAGCTGATGCAAATGATAAAGATGCTAAAGTTGACTTAGAAAATGCGACTAATTTGAAAAAAGAAGCTACCAAGGAAAAAATTGCATCAGTAGAAAAAACTATTGAAGAAACTAAAGATGAAATTACTTCTAAAACAGAAGCCAAACAAGAAGCTTCAAAAACTACTGTTTCTAAAACAGAAGCATTGAAAGAAAAAGAAGCTGAGTTGGCTAACAGTAAAGAAGCTGTTGATGCTCAGACGAAAAAAGTTGAAGTCGCAAAAACTAACAAAGACAACGCTCAAAAAGTTCTTGACGGTACAGGAGCAACTGAAATCATCAACAACCGTGATGAAGCTAAAAAAGAAAGTGTTGCAAAAAAAGCTATTGAAAAAACAGCTAAACAAGCACTTGAAGTAGCTAAACAAGCTGACTTGAAAAAATCAAATGATTTAACAGAAGCTAAAGCTGTTAAAGGCGAAAAAGAAGCAAAATTGAATGATGCTCAAAATAAATTTGATGAAGCATCATCTAATGCAACAACAAAAACTTCTAACTTAGAAAATGCTAAAGCTGATAAATCTAAAGCACAAGATGATTTTAGCACTGCTGAAGCAAAACTTAACGAAACTAAGGCAAATAAAGAAGTAGCTGAAAAGGATGCAAATACTAAAGCTCAATTAGCAGACGCTGCTAAAACAGCTTTAGAAGAAGCTAAAACTTTTGATGCTGATAAAGCCACTAAGATCTCTGAACTAACTCAGGCGAAAAATCAACAAAATGAGCTTGTTAAGCAAGCTAATGCTGAATTAGCAAACGCTACTGCCGCTGCTCAAGAAGCAAAAGAAAACAAGGAAAAAGCAGATAAAGCTGTTGAAACACTCAACAAACAAATTTCTGCGATTAAGAACCTTACTATTCCTCAATTGCCTCAAAATGTTATTGATGCTTACAAAGCTTATCTAGCTGACGATTCAGATGCAAATAAAACTGCGTTGAATGATGTCATTCAAAAATGGTTCAAAGATAGTAAATACGATTTTGGAACTGCTATCACTGAGTATTCTCCAGAACACCAAAATATCGTCATTAAAGGTTGGTCTAATAAAGATATCGTCTTGCCAATTGATGATTCAGAAGTTGATTTGGACAATCTCACCGACAAACAAATTGAAGCCTTGAGTCAATATTATGCTCTTCTTTCAAATAATCTTCAAGACCAAGTTTGGGGTAGTCATCACTATATCGTTACTGAAGAAGCTGTTCAAGGAGTGAAAAACATTGCGAAAGCCTATGCCGACGAAAATAAACCTTATAGCTCAAGCCATAGTGATACAGCCTTAGCTAAAGACGGTCTTGATTCAATCACATGGGCAGGGGAAAATATGAACTTTAACAATACCCTGCTTGGATACGGAGCATACTACTCAGAAGCGAAAGAGACTCGTAAAACAACAATGTCTCAATTGTATCGTGAAGTATATGATTCTGTTATTAGTTTTATCACGAACGACGTTCACGCTTACTTTGGTCACATGAAGCTTATGATTGGCGAAAAAGCTCCTACAAAGACTCGTGCCGTAGGTGTTGCCAACAGCTTTACTGCTAATGGTGTTGGACGTATGCACTTTATTGAATTCAAAGGTCAAGATGCTCATCTTGAATACGTTAAAGATGAACAAACTGGAGAATACCACTTTGTAAACGTCGATGATTACTATGACAAGGGCATTGCTAAGCCTCTTGCAACTCCATTTGATACTTCAAAAATGGAAAGCGAATTAGAAACTGCTAAAGAAACACAATCTGACGCAGATTCTAAGAACACAATTGCTACAAACAACCTTTCTTCTGCGACTACGAAAAACAAAGAAGCTGAAGAAAAACTTTCTGAGATCGAAAATGAATTAAACACTCAAAAATCAATCGAAGATAAAACTCCTTCTGCCCAAGCTAAATATGATTTAGCGGTTTCAGAAAAAGCAACTGCTGACTCTAAGCTTGAACAAGCTGAAAAAGAACTTGTTGATGCAACAAAAGATTTCAATGATAAGAAATCTATTCTTGAGTCTGCCACAGCAACCCTTGAAAATGCCGAAAAAGAAGACGAGCAGGCTCAAGCAAAATTGAATGAAGCTACTCAAGAACTACAAGTTGCTCAAGAAGAACTTGAAAAAGCAACCACAGAAGTACAACGTTTGGAAGCTATCAAAGATGAAACTCCAGAAGCTCAAAAAGCTTATGATAAAGCTCTTGCTGATAGCGAAGAAGCTGATGCTAAATTGGCAGAAGCTCAAAAAGCTGTAGACAATATCAATGCGGACATCCTTGTTAAAGAAAAAGCTCTCAAAAAAGCCGTTGCTGAAGTTGAAAAACAAGAAGCTACTCTACGCTCTCTTAAAGAGCAACATGATGCAAAAGTATCAGAAGTTACTACCGCTAAACAATTGGTTGAAGAAGCTAAGCAAGTTGAAGCAAACATTGAAAAAGAAATTAAAGCTTTGGAAGAAAAACTTCAAAAAGAAACTGTCAAGCTTGAAAACCTTAAGAATGTTGACAAACTTCTTGAACAAGCTAAAGAAAAAGCTGAAAATGCTTCGAAAGAATTGGAAGAAGCTGTTAAATTGTATGAAGCTGAGTCACGCAAATTGGATATCCTCAAAAAAGACCTTGAGGATGCGACAGCTCAATACAAAGCAGTTAAAACAGCCTATGAAGCTGAGTTGTTGAAGAAAACTGAAGAAGAACGTAAACAAATTGGTGGACGTAACAATGTGAACAATCCTATCCTTGCTGGTAATGGAGAATACATCAAATCAACAACTAAACATGAACAAAACATCAAAGTCAATGTTCAAACATCTAAAGAGTTTACAACTACTAAAGATGTAGCTTCTACGCAATACAACGCTAACGAAGTTGCTACAGATGCACTTGAAAATGGCAAACACAAAGAACTTCCAAAAACTGGCGAATTAGTATCAGTTCTAGGATTTTATGGACTTGCTCTTTTAGGTGGAGTAGCAAAACTTAAAAAGCGCGACGAACAATAATGTTCAGTCTTAGTCACAAGACAAATAAAAAGCGATGAGATAAAACTCATCGCTTTATTTTTATTGTTCTTTTTTCTTAAGAACCATAGTTGTCGCAATACCTGTCATCGCAAGTCCTGCAAGGCTAAGTGCTAAGCTTGCTTCTGTTCCTGTATGTGGAAGTTGAGCTTTTGGTGCGGCTGGAGTTTCTTCCACTTTCTCAGTTGGAGTCACAACTATATAAACTTTTTAAAAAAATAAAAACAGCCTTGCATAACAAGACTGTTTTCTTTCAAGAAGATTTATTTTTCTTCTTTTTTAGTTTTAGCAGCACCTGCCAAGGCAAGAGCAGCCATCGCAACACCCGCTAGGACAAGAGCTGAACTAGCTTGTTCACCAGTGCTTGGCAACTGAGCTTTAGGAGCTTCTTTTGGAGTAGGAGTTTGAGTTGGAGCTTCTGGTGTCTTAGGCGTTTCTTGTACTGTTGGAGTTTCTGGTGTTACCTTTTCATAAACACGAACAGTCACGCCTTTTGGATCTTCTACGTTCTTAGAATCTTTAGGAGCTGGTTTGAAACCTTCAATATCTTTGAAAGGCTTAGTCCCATCTTCTTTTGGCGCAACTGGATTGCCTTCTGTGTCAATATGGATTGTGATAGGTTTTTGAACTTCACGGTAAACGTAAGTCACAACTGTCTTACCTTTAACCACGTCACCAGTTTCTTTGCCTTCTGTACGAACAAGTTCGTAAGTTACACCATCTTTAGTGATGGTTGCTGGTTTATGGTCTGTAGTGTCATACTTAGTACCAACTTTAGCTTGTGTAGTATCTGCTACAGGATCTTTAAGAACTGTACGTTCTTTGTCGTCCTTAATATAACGCACTTCTACATCACCTTTAATAATCTTATAGACACGGACTGTTTCACCTTTAGGATTTTCAACGTTACGTGGGTGTTTAGGAGAAGGCTCATACCCTTCAATGTTTTTGAAAGGTTTTGTGCCATCTTCTTTTGGCGCAACTGATTTTCCATCTTCATCAACGTGGATAGTTGTTGGTTTTTCAACTGGCGTTGGAGTTGGTGCTGGAACTTCACGGTAAACGTATGTTACTACTGTCTTGCCTTCAACAACTTTACCTTTTTCGACCCCTTCTGAACGAACATACTCGTAAGTTACACCGTCCTTAGTGATTGTTTTTGGTTTGTTATCTGTAGTGTCATAGTCTGAACCAACTTTTCCACCTACTACATCTGCTACAGGTTCTTTAAGAACTGTACGTGAAGCATCATCTTTAACATAACGTACTTCTACGTCACCTTTCTTTTCTTCAACAACTACTGGTTTTGGTGTTTCTTTCAACTTATAGATATAAGTGATTGTTTCTGTGCCATTAGGAATTTTAGTTGGGTCAGTCTTATCTTGTTTTGTGAAGATATAAGTTTTACCTTCAAACAGGATTTCTTTAGGGTGATTCAAAGTAACAGTTTCACCAACTGGTTTTTCACCAGTGTTTGTCTTAGGCGCAATTTCTTTTCCACCTTCTTCGATAAACACTTGAACGATTGAACCTTTTTTGAGTTTATCTGGGGTGGTTGTTGCATTTGGTTTATCTGGAGTGATTGCCACATTTGCTTTGTTTACTGTATAAGAAACAAGGTGGTAATTGACTGCTTTAGAAGGCGTATCTGGAGCAAGTTTGCTTGTATCAACTGGTTTAGGTGGTAAAACACCATGTTGTCCTGTGTAATAAATAGGTCTAATTCCTGTAAGACCAGTAACATTAATTGTGTGTGACCCCATGAAATGCGCTACTTTGCCACCATATACGGTAACCTGTTTGGTTGTTTCAAATGGTTGACCACTTGTCGGATATGGTTTGGTATAAACCTCTGCTGCTTTAGTTACATCAGAAGGTTTTACTAACTCTTTTCCATTAAGGAGATATTTGTTACTGTATTTCGCAAATAACTCGTTTTCAGGAATAACATTGTTATTTTTATCGTAGTAAATATAAGCTACAGTATAAGTCCATTGACCTTCTTTTAATTCATCAACAGCTTTCCCTGAACCCCCAATAAGGACTTGACCTTCTGTAGAACCTTGTTGGCTCAAAAATGCTACAACTTTTCCGTTTTTAGCAGGGGATTTATCAAGAGAGAATGATTTCTGGATTTTTGCAACTCCTAAAGAACCAAGTTCTGAATCAGCAGCAACATTCACATCATAATTTACAATTTCTCCCTCTTTCATGAAGACTGGAACAACTTTTGTTACTACTCTTTTATTAGCGATTGGGGAATGAGAAGCAATCATATCTTCTCCGTTATATCCAATAGTCATTTCAGTAGGCTTTGTTCCACTTTGAGAATCGTTAATGAAACTACGCATTGTAGTAGGGTCATCCATCATTACAGATGTTGTTGAAGGAGTAACATAAGAGACAGTTCCCTTATTTGATGAAATCTCACCTAGTGAAGTTTTTCCTGCAACAAAGTCCTTATCCTGTAAATAATTCAAAGCAAGACCTGCTTCTGTATAAGCAGCAGGGTTACTTACAATACTTTTTACGATTTCTTTTTCTTGATTACCAATTTCGCTTTTTGCTTTTTGGTATTCCGCTGTTGCTTTTTCAATTTGAGCTTTTTGATCTGCCACTTCTTTCTTAGCTTGTTCAGAAAGTTTGGTAACTTCTTCTTCTGTGTTAGCAGTACCAACATTCTTTGTTGGTTCAGCATTTACAGTCAATCCTGCTTCTTTTGCCTTGTTTGCTGTTTCTGTCAAGCCTTCATCTACAACAACTGTCTTACTTTCGTTTGCTATTGTTGCTGTTTCTGGCGTTGTTGGTGTTGTTGGTGTTGCTTCATCCGCAGAAACAGTGTTTGCACCAATTAGCAATGCAGCTCCAAGGGCAATCCCACTTGCCAAACCAAAAGCCTTGGTTTTACGGAAAAATCCATGACCTTTAACTTTTTCATCAAATCTATTTTTCATTCGAAAAATTACCTCTTTTCTTTTTTTATGTATAGATTATACCAAAAAAAATAATAATTTACCACTAACATCTTATAAACAGATAAAAAAAGAAGGTTTTTACCTTCTTTCTTTTTTTTACTTTTAGTTTTCTTGTTTTTTCTTAGAAAGAACAAGACTTGCAAGACCTGCTACTCCAAGTCCAGCAATAAGCAATGATGCAGATAAAGATTCACCTGTATGAGGAAGAACTTTACCTTCTTTTGTCGCTACTTTTGGTTCAGTGTAAGATACTGGATGGATCTTAGTTTCTACACCTACTTCATGAGCTTTAGTTTCAACTTCACCAATTTTCACGGCTTTTGCCTTTAATTGAACTTCAGGAATTTCAACAGATAAAGCTTTAGGAGCTTTTGGTTTTTCTGGAGTTTTAACTTCTCCTTTTTTAGGAGCATTATTAGGGATCTCTACAAGTTCTTTAGCTTCACCAAGTTTAGTTGGTTCGAACTTATCTGCTTTTGCATCTTTAGAGTTAGTATCTGCAACAACAATAGACCCTTCAATTTTAGAAGCTTTATTGTTTGTAGAAGTGAACGTGTAATTTACTTTGTACTCACCGTCTTCAGCCAAAGCTCCCTTGAAGGAAACTTTATTGTCTTTAACTTCCAAAGTTTGTTTTTTACCACTAGGAGATACCAATTCAGCAGAAATAAGTTTAACACCTTCTTCAGGAGTGATTGTTACAACAGCTTCTGATTTAGTAACAGTTGTCGTAGAAGAAACTTCAGTTGCAGTGTTCTTAAATTGAGTAATAATTTCTTTTTGAACTACATCTGCGGATTTTCCAGTAGTATCATAAATATTTGGATGTCCAAGTTCTGTCATTGATTTAACAGAGTTCGGATCATTGTTATCAGTTTCAGATAATTTATTGCGATTTACTACTGACATAAATGTTTTAGCATTTGCTTTTGCCCATGCTGCAAAAGTAGAATCCATTTTTTCTGTGTCTGCCCAACCATCAGTAAATTGAATTACTGAAACGATTTTATTTTTATTTGGTTGAGAAGTATATACTTCTTCAAAAGGAACAGTTTTAACAGTTCCACCTGTTGCTGTTTCGTTAGTCTTAAATGCTTTATCACCGAAAGCTTTTGCGACAGCATTAAAGTAGTCTGAATAGTTTGCTGCTCCACCAGGAGTGTTTGGAGCTTTAATTGCTAACAAGCGATCAATAACTTCTAAAGCTTCTTTTTTGCTCAAAAGAAGAGTTGAAACCCCAGTTTCCCAATCTTTTTCACTTAGTTTAGAGAAATCCAATTGAGCTCCGTGTGCAACAAACGAATTTTCTTTATTATAAATATAAGCTTGAAGCATTACATTATCTTGATCAGTTAAGTCATTTTGGATCAAAGCTTTCAACTGATTCAAAGCTTCTTCTCTTTTGCTTTGGTAAGAAGAACTGTAGTCGAGTACAGCGATTGTATCCAATGGTACATGACTTACTTTTGTATCAGTAACTGATTTTGCTTTTGCAACAGCTTTAAGAATTTGGTTGTAAGAACCATCTTGATTTTTGGTAGCTGTTGAATCTTTAGTTAATTGAGATTTAGCATTGCTACTATCTTTAGCTAATTTTTCATTTTCAGCTTTGATTTGTTCATTCTTAGCTTTTGCTTCAGCTACTTTTTTGTTGAATTCATCTAAAGCTTTGTTGTAATCAGCTTCTACTTTAGCTTTTGCATCTGCAACAGCTTTATTCCATTCAGCCAAAGCTTTTTCATAAGTGTCTTTGTTGAATTTAGTGTCTGAAATAGCAAGCTCTACTTTTTCAGTAGTCTTTTTCGCTAATTCACTAGCTTCTTTTTCATCAAGAACAACTGTTTTACCTTTAGTAACTTCTACACCACCAGCTTTAGCTTTTTCAGAAAGAGAGTTCAATAAATTAGTTAAAGCAACTTGTTTGTTTTTAAGGTCAGCAAGAGTTTTTTCTGCACCTGACACAGAAGCTTCAAACTCAGACTCTTTACCTGGAGTCAAAACAATTTCTGTTTCTCCTTCGAATTTAACTCCAGCTTTTGAAGCTTCTTCTAAAGATTTAGAAATACGCGCTTTAGCATCAGAAACTAAAGAAACTAATTTTTCAATTTGAGCAACTTGTTCATCTACATCCTTTTTAGCTGCGTCTACTGCTTCGTGCGTAACAGTTTTATCTAAAGTAACATTGATATTTGATTTTTTAGCTTCATCAATTGCTTTTTTCAATTGACTATTTAGTTCTTTATTTTGTTTAGCAGCATCTTTAATTGCCTGCTCTTGTTTTGCAAGATCTTTATTAGCTAAATCAATTGTTTCATGATTTACTTTTTCTGTTTCTTTAGTTACTACAGATTCTTTTTTCGCTAATTCTTTAATACTTTCGTATTTTTTATTAAGCCCTTCTTGATTTGTAGCAGCTTTTTCTTCAGAAGTAGTAGATTTAACATCTTTATTTTCTACAACTGTTTGAGCTTTTGAGTTTGTTTCAGCAGTTGTTTGCTTTGCAACACTATTATCATCTACCTTATTTGCCACGACAGCACTTTCAGCTTCTTTAACAGAAGGTTGTGCAGTGACTTCATCTGCAGAAGCAGATTGGCTTCCAAAGACAATAGCTCCAGCAAGTGCAATACCACAAGCTAATCCCCATTGCTTAGTCTTACGGAAATATCCGCGACCATGCAAATTCTTATCCAAATATTTTTCCATCGGAAAAACTCCTTTTTTCATTTTTTAAAGATGAACACATCTTCTTGCACTATTATAACATAAAGAATAATAAAAAAGCTGGTTTCAACCAACTTTTTTACTTTTTTAATTTTCTTTCTTTTTAGAAGCTAAGCCTAACAAACCTAATGCAAAGAGTCCAATTGAACTTGCAAGGCTTACAGAGCTTGAATCTCCAGTATGAGGTAATTGATTTGAGCTTGCTTTACCAGAACGAGCTACTTGAGAAGTTGGAGTTTGTTTTGCTGGTGTTGTAGGAATATTTGGCACGGCTTTATACCCAACAATATTTCCTTTTGCATCAACAATCGCTACTGGTGTAGAACCAGATTTTTTAGCTTCCTCATATTCTTTTTTAATTTTAGCTTCACGTTCAGCATCTTCTTTTGCCTTCAAGTATGTTTTGTAGGCATTGTAAACATCTTCATAATGTTTTTTAGCAACTTCTTCTTTTTCTTTAGCTTCTTTCAAAGCTTTGATTGCTAGATCTAATTCAACTTTAGCTTTTGCTAAATCATCATTAGCTTTCTCAGAACGTTTTTTTGCTTCTTCTAAAAGCTTAGGAGCATTTGCTAATTCTTGAAGGTGTTTTTTAGCACTGTCCAAATCAGCCTTAGCGTCTAAAAGAACTTTTTCTGATTTTTTAACATTTTCAGTTGTTGCTTTTTTAATTTCAGTCAAGCGGTCTAATTTAGAATTTTGCTTAGCTAATTCTGCTTCAGCGTCTTTCATTTTAGCTTCTCGTTTTGTTAATTCTTCTTGAGCAGCTTTCAAAACACCAACTTTTTCTTCATTCGACTTAGTTAATTCTGCAACTTTTTCATTAGCTTTAGTCAATGCAGTTGTTTCAGCATTCAATACTGTTTTAGCATCATTCAATTGATTGTTAAGGCCATCCAATGCAGAGGTTAATTTTTTCTCTGATTCTTCTTGTTTAATCTTAAATTCATTCAAGGCTTTTTGAGCTTTTTCGAATGCTGGATTTTTAGGATGAGTAGTTTCTTTCCATACATAAACGAAGGTTGTCTTCGGAAGGAATTTAACACGTTTGCCATTAAAGTAGAATTCTGAGTGACTCATATCAGAGTCTTTGTTTTCAGCTTTTGCTAAATGCCATGTGCTTGTATAACTACCTTCAACGGTTGGATAAACTGGGTGATTTGGGTCATCAGTAACAAACTGCAGAGTTCCATAATTTCCAAATTGCGATTTTTCGTCAAAAGAACTTCCAACAGCAATGCCTGTACCAGAAGCAGCAAGTAGTGGAATTCTGTGCCCGTAGTTCATACGGTTAGCTTCGCTTGGAGTTTCTGAACCATAACTTGAGGCATTACTATAATCATTAAAGTAGCGAAGGATCAAGTTGTAAGCAAGTTCTTTTTCACTAACAGTATCTTCGTATGGCAAAGTCCCTGCAGAAGCATTCTCTGTACTTCCACGCAAACCAAAATCTTCTTTTTTCAACTTAGTAGCATGGCTAAGTTCGTCTTTTTCAATCATTTCATCAGCACGAGCTTTTGCATACTTCAAAGCTTTATCTGTAACTTCAGGGACAGGAATATCAATTCCATTGATTTTACGCAACTCAATCAAATAATTACGAACTTCTTCTGAAACCTTTTTATAATCAATTACGTGAGGTTTTTCAAAATCTTCTTTTGATTTAACTTCGATAACTTCTGTTTTTTCCCCATTGAAATCAACATCTTCGTTAGCAGCAATGTAATAAGTTTTTCCATCACGTGCAACCATTTTATCTGAAGTCAAAGCAGGAGTTTTAGACTCAAAATCAGGAGTTTGTTTTCTTTCTAACTCATGAGTGACAATCTCTGTCAAAAATTCAGGACCAGCATTTTTCAATTCTTTTTCAAGAGCCGAACGTTTTTCCGAACCAGAAGATTTTAACGCAGTTAATTCTTTGTTGGCTTCTCCTACTTCGCTTGTAAGATTTTTAACTTTTTCTTCAGCAGTGGCTTTCTTTACTTCTAATTCTTTTGCTTCTTTTTGTGCTTTCACTAAAGTAGCAGAATCAAAAGCATCTTCCGCTTTTTTAACAGCATCTTCTGCTTCACGAACTTCAGTAGCTTTATTCAAGACATTTTTCTTCGCTTCAGATACTTTTTCATTTTGCGTTTGAATAGCTTTATCAGCCTTTTCATCAATTTTTTTGCTTTCACTCAAGATATTCTCAGCTTTTGTAACAAGCTTTTCTTTTTCTTGAATATCATCTTCTGCTTTTTTCTTTTCTTCAGGAGTGGCCTTAGCTACTAATTCTTCTGCATTTTTTACAGCAGTTGAAGCTTCTTTACTTTCTTTTTCTGATTCTGTAACTTTTACTTCAGCATCTTTAGCTTTCGCCTCAGCCACTTCTGAAGCTTTTTGGCTTTCAGTAAGCTTAGCTTCCGCTTGTTTAACAGTCTCTTCAGTTGGAGCTACAGTTTTCGTAGCTTTGGCTTGTGTTGTGTTAGGTGTGACTGGTTCTGTTTTAACTGTTTCATCAGCTTTAACACTATTAGCTCCAACAATAGCACTTGTAGCAGCTAAACCAACCAACATTTTTTTCTTATCCATTAAATAATTCCTTTCTTATTTAAGAAAAATATATTAACAATTGTAGCATATTTTACTTATTTTGTATATATTCCATCGAAGTTTTAGCCTAGAATTTTTTTCAAGTCTAAGTCAAATAAAGCATCTCTTTTCTGATCCGCATTAAATTGATTTGTAATAGTTTGTTTATATTCATCACTATCTCTTGTCAACCCCGTTTTAGTTGCTAAAGCTTCTAAAATCAACTCATCTTTAATTCTTGATTTAACGTATTCTGAGCGTCCTGCGTAATAATCGCTTTTACTTGCATTAGTTTTCTTAAAGAAATCGTCTTCGTCTTTATATTTTACACCCATGAAGAATTCTTTGTATTCATCCTCCAAACGGGAAACAACTTTTGCTGGATAAGCCTTGATTTTTGTATTGTCGCGAATATAAACTTTTGCATCTTTAATTCGGTTATATTGATTCGAGTAATTAGCGTTTTCTACTAAACCTTGATAAATTCTATCAACTTCCTCATTAGATGGTTCTTCAGGCCTCACAATTTTACTAACAATTATCTTGTAAGTAATTTTCTTTCCTTTTAGCTTTTCATTTGAATAATCCGAAGGATAATCGACATTAATTTTTTTTTCTTCATTTACGCCCATGCCAGCTATAGCATTTTCTACATAAGAATCCACTAACTTTGTACCTAGTGTAACTTTGTTCGCCCTAAAGGAGAACGCAGGGATTTCTGTCCCGTTTTCCAATGCAGTTACAGTTGCAATTGCTGTATCTCCAAGTTGCACCTTAGCGTCGGGACCTTCTACTGGATGTCCGATTTTAGTCAGCCTAGCCTGCAACAAAGCATCATCTCTAGTTGGAGCGTAATTATTAGCAGAAGCTGGAATGTTTGTAAGATCAGGCAACTCAACAATAGAATTTATATCGTAATCACCCTGAATTATTTCCGCCCCATCACTAGCTTTTTTACTATTGTTATCAAATGTAAGTTCCTTGTTATCCTTAATTTTTTCAGGATTTTCTTTAATCTGGGCCGTTTTAATTTCTTTCATCTTGCTAGTTTTTTCTGGTTGTTGCAAAAGCATAAAACCTAAAACACCAACAGAAAGTAATCCTACACCACCAATAACAACTTTTTTGTTTTTTAATAAACTTTGAATATCCATTTCTATCTTCCTTATCCGTTATAAATATCGGCAATAACCTTTCTTAAATACATCTGGGAAAAGTAACTTTTTCAAACCTACTTTTTCGAAATTAATAATGATCGCATTATCTGAGTAACGAACTACTTTTCCAAGTCCATACTCAGAATGAGTAACTTTTGCGCCTGGCAATTTTTTCTTTATAGTAGGATTAAAAACTCCTTTATAATCCTCTTTTAATTCTATCAAGAATTTTGATTGAGTACCACTACTACTGATATATAAAATATCCATAGCTCTAGTCATTCCTACATAAAGAACTCTACGTTCTTCCTCTCTACCATCATCCGTAACTACTAGTTTCCCTGGTAGTACCTTATCGTCTACCCCAATCAAGAAAACAACTTTCCATTCCAGCCCTTTTGATTTATGCATTGTGGCTAGCTGAATTCCATCATTAGAACGTTTTCTATTCAATTCCTTGGTTTTTGCTACCATATATTTAGCATGATTTAACCAACTTTCAACAGTTTCAAATCTAGTAGCGTCTTCTTTCAACATTTCAAAGATTTCAAGTTCAGACTCAACATCCTCGTTTTTCATAGATGCGATGTTTTTCAAATGTTTTTTGTAGTTGATTTTGTCTTTACTCTCCATCAATTTAAAAATTTCACTTGGAGAGGTCTGCAAACTAATCTTATTAGGTCCGAATGAAGCAAACCATCCTTTAATGGATTTTTCTGCGGCTGGATAACGCCATGTATCTTTCGAATGTCTTAGTGATTCTATTGCTTGCAGAAAGATATCTTCTCGATAAGGAATGTCTAAGAATTGTTGGCTATGAAGATACCTGTTTGGGTGATTCAAAACAGCAAACAAATTACTCTTATAATTCATTCCTAATGAAAGTTCGACATAAGCCTTAATATCTTTAAAAATATAAGATTCATAAACTGTTTTAATTTTCTCCGTTGAACTAAATGGAAGCCCAGCTCTAGACAACATATCTACAGGAATTTCTGCCTGTTTGTTTGTTCTAAATAAAATAGCCATTTCATTATAGTCATAATTTTCTACTTCATGGAGATAATGAATTTTATCTATAATAGCAGCCATTTCGTTTCGCTTACCTTTAGATTCTAAGAAGTGTACTTCTCCAACAGAACCATTCTGCCCTCTGAAGGAAATAAAATTCTTTTGAAATCTCTTTTTATTTCTCTTAATAAGGGTATCTGCATAGTCAATGATTTTTTGAGAAGAGCGATAGTTAGTGCTCATATTAATCACTTTTACCTTTGGGAAGTCTTCGGAAAAGTTCATCATAATAGATGGATCCGCTCCACGCCAAGAATAAAGAGACTGATCATCATCTCCGACTACACAAAGGTTATTTGTTCGACTAATGAGAGTGTAGATGATATCTTTTTGAATTTGGTTTGTATCTTGATATTCATCTACTTGAATATAATCAAAGTGGCGACTCCACTTATCTCTAATCTCCTTGTTTGTAGAGAGAAGCTCTTCACATTTTACAAGCATATCATCGAAGTCAATTTTTCCACTATTTCTTTTTTCTTGCTCATAAGCGTTATACACGCGAACGAATAACTCTTTGTCACAACCAGTTGGAATGAAATTTTTTAATGGAGTGTAGCTGTTTCTAACTGCAGAAATTTCCGTTGCAATTGTCTTCGCCATTTCCCACGCATCATCAATGTAAATATTTCCTTTGAGTTGATTTACTAAAAATTCCATTTTTTGGGATTCCGTAATTAATGATGATGAGTCGTATCCTTTTTCAATCCGCAAAATATTGAAACAAAGAGAGTGGATCGTCATAAACATAATTCCTGGATTTTTTCCGTAAAGCTTAACATATCTTTCTTGCATATCTGCAGCCGCAGAGTTTGCAAAAGTAATCATTAAAATCTTTTTAGGATTTCCTCCATTGTCAATGATATGTTTAATCCGTCTGACCAGAGTTGTAGTTTTACCTGAACCAGGGCAGGAAATAACTATAACTGGGCCCTTAATTGTTTTAATAGCTTCTTCTTGGGCTTCGTTTTTTTGTAAACTCATTAAGCATCCTTTCTAGTTTCACGTGAAACATTATTTTTATCTTCCATCGTAATTTCAAACAAATCGTTCAAATCTTCGATGTTTAACGCTTTTGCAATCATTGCTAAGTGTTTCTTATTTATGGATGTATGTTGATTACTACATATCCTTTGGATTTGGTTACGATTAATTCCTGTAAGCGCAGATAATTCTTTCTGAGTTATATTTCTTTCTTTCAATATATCTCCGACTTTAATTTTCATAACTAAGCTTGAAGACATTTTTTAATTTTCTCCTTGCGTTCTTTTATACTATATGGTATCATAATACCACAAATATGTGGTTTTTTCAATCCGTAATTTTTGAAAGGTTATCAAAATGAAATTAGGTATTTACGTATTTACTAAATTATTCATCTTTATCGTATTATGCTTGAGTGTTATATTGACAATTAAGTATTTTACTCAAGCGAAGGAAATAGCGAAAGTAAAAGAAAAAAGTGTCAAAAAATATAGTTTAGTTAATCTCACATCTATCCAACAAGTAATGATAGACCACGATGTTTCAAAAGAAATAAATAGGATTATCAATTCCCTTACAAAAATAAAGGTGATTATTTTCTGCTCTTATTTAATCTTAGTCATCTATGTATTGTGGTCCTTGTTTATTTGGTAAATATGTATTTAGTTAAATACGTATTTAGCTAAATATGTAAATATATATTTATAAAATATAGTCCAAAAACCTTAGCAACAGCATCTTCTGTTGCTTTTTCTATTTATTCTAGAAGTTAGTATTTAAGTATTTAACTAAATATGTATTTACTTAATTATTAAGTATTTAGTTAAATACCTAATTGACTTTTGCTTATCTTTATGATATAATGAAATCATAAAAATTAATGAGGTGATAAAAATGACTAATGAAAAACAACGTGGATTTGAATTGGTTTCAAAATACCAAGGATGCGAAGAGCTTCTTCCAAA
>ERZ773074.106-NODE-106-length-38156-cov-30.799822_pt1 | contig 38156 bp, 30 predicted proteins | sample MGYA00580615_ERZ773074 | MGnify/ENA primary metagenome ERZ773074 (study PRJEB29015, sample SAMEA2738126) | human oral metagenome | biome: human oral; feature: human-associated habitat; material: saliva | place: China | collected 2160 ...
AACAGGCAACAGGCAACAGGCAACAGGCAACAGGCAACAGGCAACAGGCAACAGGCAACAGGCAACGAAACCACACGCAACCACACCACACTCGTCAACGCGCCACAGACAAGCGGATGCCCCACATGTCTACTCCACCGGCCACCTCGCCCCGGAATGAGGGGACAGCACAGCGAACAACCCCGCGTCACCAACGAGCGATAAAAGAACCGCGCCGCGAGTCTGAGGCTCGCGGCGCGGCAACAACAGCAATCAGCAGCCCTACTGGGCCCGACGCGCATCCAGAACGGCGTCCAGGTCGAGAGCGACGATCTGGTCGGCGACGACCTCTTCAGTGGAGCGGGCACCCACCTGGGCGGTCTGGGCGATCGGACGCGCCGGGATAGCGGCCGTGATACGCGGGATACCACGCAGGTCAGTGTCGGCGTGGACGATGCGACCGCGAATGCGATCACGCGACGCGTAGGTGGGCGCGGGGATCGGGGCGACGGTCCACGCGCGAGCAGGAGTGTCGGCAACCTCAACGGCCTCTGGCACCTCAACGTTGAACACGAGGGAGGGAACGGAACCTGTCTGGGTTGCAGGCTCGGCACCGTCAGCACGAGGAACGGACGCAGACGGAGCAGAGGCAGCGGACGACGAGGACACGCGCGAAGCAACCACGGCCTCGTCGCTAGCCTTCACGGCCTCAGCTTTGCGAGCCTGAGGGGCGGACGACACGGGTCGCCCACCGCGCACGTCGGCGCGCAGCTTCGTGAGCTGCTCGAACTCACGCTCGGACGCGCGCTGCGACCGCACGGCCGCGACGCGGGAGGTGGACAGCGACGCCACCAGCGCGGCAATCGGGACAAGGATCCAGGTCCACGCGATCGAGGTGGCAGCAATAACGATGGTAAGGATGACCGTGGACAGCGCGCAAATACCCGTCATCACCATGCGGCGACGGCCGGCAGCGATCTCAGCGGCCAGGCGAGCAGCACGGCGCGCGCGCAGCCGGGCGATGTCTCGGACAGCCTTATTGTTGCGGCGGTCAATGACGGGCCGAGTGCGTCCAGTGGCGACTGTATGCATGCTTCCTCCGCTCGTCAGTGCGCGCCGCGCCAAGATCGTTCCGGTGGCACGATCACACATGTCCAATTCTGACGCATCCATGTGAATCATGCGCAGGCTCGGGGAGAATCGGTCGATCTCACGCGACTCAACGATGGCCATTCTGCGTTCGACCAACTGCGGTACGGTCGCGAGAAGCGACACAAATACCGCTGCGATGACGAGTCCACCAATTTCCACCCTTTCAACGTAGGATGGTTAGCGAGTAGCAACTTCGCCGAAATCGGGCGTGTCGGACTCTTAAACCTAGTGGTAAGTATGAAATAAGCAATAACTGTCGCGTTCATAACACCTGCACTATGCGCATCAGCGAGACGATGGTGATCAGCGCCGCGAACACCCCCGAGCGCCACCACAGTCACACAGTCGTCAAACAGGAAGAACGCCACAGTGACATACTTGACAATTCTCACAATTGGTTGACATCACAAGAAGACATCGCATCGCCACGACGTCACCTCCACCACTCGCCCGCGCGCAGCAACCGCACGGCGTCAAGCACGAAAAGACGCACCAACCCAGCTCAGGAAATCGCGGGACTTCCCCACCGCCGCTGCACGAGGCCCCCCTCAGGCAGCGACTCGGAGTCGATAAAGAACGCAACATGGTCGGCCCACTGGCCCGCGATGTGCATGAAACGAGGGCGCACCCCCTCCTCGACCAGGCCAAGGCCTCGGCACACGCCGAGCGAACGCTCATTCTCGGGGCGCACGCACACCTCAACCCGATGCAGGCCCAGCTCCCCTACCACCAGATCAAGGACAAGGGCCGCGCACAGGGACCCCAGCCCTCGTCCTGCCCAATTCGACACGATCCAGTAGCCCAGCATCCCCGACGACATCGCGCCCCAATGGACATTCGAAATGCTGAACTGCCCGACGAAGCGACCGTCGATTCGGACGCCAAAAATCAGGCCGGTCCCCTCGCGGTGGTCGCGATCAGCGCGACGCATGTACTGGGAGAAGGTGGGAATATGCTCGAGCGTGTCCGGGGGCAGAGTCGCCTCCCACGGGCGCAGCCAGTGCCCGTCAGCGCGGCGCACAGCATCAAGGTCGCGGTGCTCCTGGCCGCGCACGGGGCGGATGACCAGCTCCCGCGGATTCGGGCCACCCGCAGGGTCGGGGCGCAAAAACCCACGCCCCACAGGATCCGTCACGCGCAGCGTGAGCATCTCGATATCGCGCCCCCACACGCACGTGGAGCGCCGCAGCAGACACCTCATTCGAGGACCAGGCACTGCAAGGTATCCCCCACGCGCACATTCGTCACGTCCTCGGGGACAACGGCCAGCGCGTTGGAGTCCGCGAGCGCGGAGAGCAGCAACGAGGCCGGGGTCCCCATGACGGAGGCGTTGTAGCCGGCGCGCGGGGAACCCGTGAGGCGCACGCGCACGAATTCGCGGCGACCGCGCGGGGAGTACCAGGAGCGGTCAATGACGGCTCGCACGACCGGACGGTTGACGGTGGTCCACCCCTGCATGTGGCGCAGCGCGGGGCGGACGAAGACCTCGAAGCAGACCTGCGCGGACACCGGGTCACCGGGCAGACACACGATGGGGGTGCCGGGGCGCTCATCGTCGCCACCGACGGTACCCACGCCCATGATGTGGCCGGGCCAGGCGGCGACGCTATCGAAACGGACGGTACCGAGGGCGCCGAGGACCTCGCGGACGGTGTCGCCGCTGCCGTACGAGATGCCACCGGTCGTCAGGACGAGGTCGGCGCGCACTAGCTGGTCCTCGATCGTGTCGCGCAGGCGGCCTCGCTCGTCGGGGACGGCGGCGACGCGGAAGGTTTCAGCGCCGGCGTCAGCAACGGCCGTGGCCAGGGCGTGACCGTTGGCGTCGAAGACGGTGCCGGGGCGAGCCTCGCCGCCGGGTTCGACGATCTCGTCGCCAATGGAGATGATGACGACGCGCGGTCGCGGGTGAACGAGCACGTGGTCACGGCCCACGCCGGCCAGGAGCGCCATTTGGCGCGCGCCGATACGCGTACCGGCGCGCAGCACGGTCTCGCCCTGCGCGACGTCCTCGGCGCGGCGGCGGATGTTCTCTCCGCTGGCGGGGGCGGTGCGCAGGGCGACCTGAGCGACTCCATGGTCGGTGAACTCGAGGGAAACCACGGCCTCGGCTCCCGTGGGCATGGGCGCGCCGGACGCGATACGGATCGCAGTGCCGGGCACGAGGGCGGCGGGGTCGACGGCCCCAGCGCGGATCTCCTCGGTGACGGGAAGCGTCACCGGCGTCTCCAGGGTTGCTCCCTCACAGTCGCGCACGCGCACGGCGTACCCGTCACACGCGGACAGGTCGGCGACCGGAAGGTTGAAGGGTGCCTGCACGTCCTCCGCGAGCACGCAGCTCACTGCGTCGGCAAGCTTGACGTCGAGCGGGGGCACCGCGTGAGCGACGGCCTGGCAGTCCTGGTAGAAGTCGGCAACGCTTCGCATGGTTCTCAGTCCTCGAGCTTGGAGCGCAGGAACTCCCTGAGTTCCCCTCCAAGCGCCGGGTCCTCAAGGGCGAGCGTCACGTTTGCCTCGAGGTAGCCGAGTTTGTCCCCGGTATCGAAGCGACGCTCGTCAATGACTACACCGTACAACCCTCCACCCTGTTCTTCGGGGAGGCCGATCATACGCGCGTACCCATCTGTGAGCTGATACTCACCACCGGCACCCGGTTCGATGTTTTCGAGGGCAGTGAACACGGCCGGGTCCAGCAGGTAGCGACCGACGACGGCGTACTCGGACTTGACCTCGTCGAGCGGGGGCTTCTCGGTGACGTCGGTGATGCGCATGAGCTGGCCCTCCTCCAGGTCGACGCCCTCGGGCACGGGCAGCACTTCGACCGCGGTAGAGGCGTAGGCGGTGGCCTGCTCGGGCGTGACCTTCAGCAAGGCGACAACGCTGCCGCCCAGGGCCTCGCGGACCTGGATCATCTTGCGCAGCAGCCGCGAGCCGGGTTCCATGAGGTCGTCCGGCAGTAGGACCGCGAAGGGGGCGTCGCCCACGTGGGACTTCGCTTGGAGGATCGCGTGGCCGAGGCCGAGGGGGTGCCCCTGGCGCACGGAGTGGACACGCGCATACTTCTTGTACTCGTTCACGTACTCGAGGGCCTTTTCCTTGCCGGCCTTCTCGAGGTCGGCCTCGAGGCCGGGCTCAGCGTCGAAGTAGTCTTCGATGGCCTGCTTACCCGCGCGGGTGACAAACAGGACGTCTTCGATGCCAGCGTCGGTGGCCTCACGAACGATGTATTCGATCGAGGGGCGGTCAACGACGGGAAGCATCTCCTTGGGGACCGACTTCGTGATGGGCAGGAAGCGGGTTCCGCGACCGGCCGAGGGGACAACGGCGTGCACTACAGGCTGGTTTTTCTCTGACATACTGCAAGGGTAGCGAAGAAACGACCGAAGAGGGAGACGATGGCCACAAAAACAACTCTCCGCGCGGAGATTCGAGGTCGGCGCCGGGGTCGCCGAGCACTCCCCGGCACCTCGATTGGCGCACCGTCGTCAGATACTGACCAAACTCCCCTGCCAGTACGTCACCGTGCCGAAGCGGAAGGGATCGCCTTCCAGGTGCGCGCCCTGGCCTCGTCGATGGGGTCCGTCGCCTTGCCCGCACTCTTCGTGCCCACTCCGCTTGAGCCGGACCTGTCCCTGACGCTCGGCCTCTTTCCCCGCGCGCTTCTTCCGGTCCTCGTTGACGAGGCCGGGGTGGCTCTGAGCGGACCGCGCTGGGGACTGTGGGAGGCAGGGCAGGCGTTGGTGATGCCTGGGAGGCCTCCCGCTCAGCCATCGGGCGAGGCATTGGCGTCGGAAGCGCTGGCTCGGGCCGACCTGATTCTCGTGCCCGCGCTGGCCGGGGGCCTGGACGGGACGCGCCTGGGGCAGGGCGGCGGCTGGTACGATCGCACGCTCCCCCACCGCTGCCCCACCGCGCCGGTCGTCGCCGTCATTTTTGACGACGAGGTGCTGGAACCCGGCCAGATCCCCCTTGAGGCGCATGACATGCCCATCGACGCGATCATCACGCCCACGCGCACGATCCGTGTCACGAGGCCCTAACAAACGCGCCAGGCCACATCGATCAATCGTTTGTCACCTATCTCTCAGAGGCCCATTATCTGCGGCATTGCAGTAACGCCGCCGCAAATTGGCGATACTGCGACAAACATTACCCCCCTACTCGCTATCATCACGACGAAAGTCCCCCTAATGTTCTCCGTGGTAACAGCGCGCCCGCGCGGCGCCAGCCCCGGCGGCTCCCGCCCGCCACGCCGAAGCTTTCGGCGTTTCAGACTCGTCGGCCTCGCCGACCTTTCACACAGGAGAACCCATGCTTAAGGGCTTCAAGGAATTCATCGCTCGCGGCAACGTTGTTGAGCTGGCCGTCGGTGTCATCATCGGTGCCGCCTTCAAGAACATCGTCGACGCCCTCGTCGACGGCATCATCAACCCGCTGATCGCAGCCGTCATCGGCAAGCCCGACTTCTCGGATGCATTCATCCTCACCCTCAATGGCACCGACGTGAAGTTCGGCGTCCTGATCACCGCAATCATTAACTTCCTCCTCATGGCCTTCGCGATCTACTTCTGCATCGTTGTGCCCATGAACGCCCTCAACGCCCGCCGTAAGAAGGCCGAGGACGGCGCACCCAAGGAGATCTCCGACGAGGTCAAGCTCCTCACGGAGATCCGCGATGCCCTCGCCAAGGGCGACCGCGCCTGATTCTCTTGCCCTCTTCGCGAGGGAATGCGGGGCCGATGCGTGCATCGGCCCCGCATTTTTGTATCCACCGACGTGCCCCGGCAACTGGGTTATAGAACACGACTCCACCTGGTTCTGCACGCGGGCCGCCTGTCCCGCACGTGAACCCCCTATTCCGCACGCGGGCCGCCTGTCCCGCACGTGAACCCCCTATTCCGCACGCGGGCCGCCTGTCCCGCACGTGAACCCCCTATTCCGCACGCGGGCGGCGTTGCCCAGGCTCGGAATAGCAGGCCCACGTGCGGATGAGAAGGCCCAAACTCCACATAGCGTGTTCGCGCGCGTATCAAAGGGGATTGAGGCGCATGGTGAGAGGGGTTGTGTGCGAGCGCGCCCCGGTAGTGGGCTGCACGCGCCTCGATCTCGTGGCCCCCATGCGCACTCGGTAGCTCCCGATGGGCAGCTGGTTGCCTTCCGCCGACTACCGTGGCCACCCGTGCGCACTCGATAGTTCCCCACGCGGGCCGCCACCACCGGGCACCGACACCCGGACAGGCCCGGGGAAAGCCGCCGAGTGGGCGACCTCGCTCCTACGCGCGGGCTTGGGCGTGCGGGGGCACGTTGTCGAGTAGGCGCGCGTCGTTGGCACCGTCGCCCCGATCGGGGGCGTCAGCCATGGAGCTGGGGCGCGTGTCTTCGGGGCGCACGCGGTCTTCCCAGGAGGGCGGCAGGCCCTCGGCGATGAGGCGCAGGTCGACCTCGGACACGAAGCGTGCGACGCGGCGGCGCTTGCGCGGTGCGGGCGCCTCACTCATCGGAGGGATCCTGGTCGCCAGGCTCGGCCTCGTCGCCGGGAGCAGTGTCCTCCGTGGACGCGGCAGAGGCCTTCGGCTTGGTGCGGCGCACGACGTTGCCGAGCACCGCGTCGGACTGGAAGCCGCGGCGCGTGATGCCCAGGGCTTCGCGCAGTTCTTCTGCGGTCTCCAGGTCGGTGCGTTCGACGCCGTCGGAGCGAACCCAGGCGGCCATTTCGTCGAGCTGGTCGTCGGAGTAGGCGGCCAGTGGCAGGCCCTTGGCAATCGCGGGACGCGGGCCGCGGTTCTTCTCGGAGGCGCGTTCCTTGCGCTTGATTTCCAGCAGCATGCCGGTCGTGTCTTCGTCTGCTTTCTTGCGGCGTTTGGATTCTTCGTCGAGGCCGTCGTCCAGCATGGGCGGGCGCGGCTTGGCGGGCGCAGACGGGGTATCGTCGCCAGACTCGGAGGCGGGTTCGGTCGCAGGTGCCTGAGCGTCCTTCGCGGCGACGGGGGTCGAGGCCTCAGCGGAGCCAGCACTCACCGCCGAGTCGTCCGCACCCCCGGTTGCGGACGAGGTTTCGGCCTCGTCGTCGTCAACGTGTGCAGGCACGGCGACGGCGGGCGTGTCGGAGCTGACGTTGAGTTCGTCGAGGGCGTCGAGGACGGCGTCGACGATTGTGTTGGTTTCCTTTTCCGGGTCGATGAACAGGGCCATGGACAGGGCGGTGTAGACGTGCCAGCCTTGGGCTTCGAGCCAGCGGGGGCGGGCGCGGTCGCGCACGCGCTGGCTGGGCTCGGACAGGTATTCCTCGTCGTCGGTGAGGATGGCGAGTAGGAGGCGGCCGGGCAAGGCGGGGTGTCCGATGGCCAGGGGGACACGCATGCCGCCAGGAATGCCGACGTTGGCGACGACTTCGAGGCCTCGGGAGTAGAGGTGGTCCGCCAGGTCGACGAGGAGTCGGTCGGGTTCGCCGGCGAGGACCGGCCAGGCGTCCATTCCTTCGCCCGCGTGCCCCTCGGCGATCTCAAGGAGGTCGACGAGCATCCGGGAACCCTCGTGGTGCAACCGGTCGCGGTCGATTTCGTCGGAGCGCAGTGAGGACACGAGCGTAAGGTCGCCGCGCACGATGCGGAGGACCTCAGCGAGGGCGTCCGCACCCTTTTCGGTGGATAGGATCCCGAAGTCGTGGATGACGCGACGGTGCGGAGTTTTCGCGAAGCCGACGGACAGGATCAGGGACTCGCGCGTCAGGCCGAGGGCCTGCTGCGGGCCGATGACGACGAAAGGTTCGGGCGTTGCTGGGTCGAAGAACGAGGCCAGCCCGGGTTCCTTCGAGCGCACGGCTGCCAGGGCCTCGGAGATACGCTGGGCGTGGCGGTCGGACAGGGCGACGACAGCGAGGGACCGTTCGGGGGATTCGACGGCGTGCTCGATGACGGCGTCGACGACGGCTCGGACCTCCGCGGACGTCGATTCGATGGCGTGGGCGCCGGGGGCGGGCATGCCGGTGGCCTCGACCCAGCGCGCGGATACGGGAGCGTTCGCGGCGGTCCACGGAACGGGGATGCCGGCGTGCTCGTAGCCGTAGCGAGCGAGGAGCAGCGCGACCTGATCGTTGAGGCGGCGCGGGCCGGGGTCGACGCGCAGGGTAAGCAGGACGTCGGCGAGCGCGCGGGTGGCACCACCTTCGGAGGCGGCGGCGAGGTCGTCGATGACGACCAGCTGGTGGCCGCGCGCGATGATGGGCACAAGTTCGGCGAGGGGCAGGCCGTCTGCGCCGTCAAGCACGACGATGTCGACGGTACGCCCAGTGGGTGCGAGCATGGGCACCATGGCGGGGACTGTCATGAGGACGGGCAGGAGGTGGCGCACGAGCGGGTAGGCGATGAGCAGCTCGAGGTCGGAGGGTGCGCCGCCGCCCTCGAGGAGTTCGCGCAGTTCCTCGTATTGCCTGGGGCGCGCGGCGAGGGCGTTCGCGCGGATCCTACGCACGCCGGTGATGGCCTGCGGGATGAGCGACGCGACCTGGGCTTCGTCGAGCTCGCGGCCTTCGCGGGCGAGGTCTTCAAGGGAGGTAGGGTCGACGCCGCCGAGGGCGGGCTGGGAGGCCAGCATGGAGCGCAGCAGGGAGGCCCACCAGGCCAGGTCGAGTTCGGTGTCGATCTGGGATTCGTCGACACGTCGGTCGGCGAGGTCCTGGGCAAGGGCGTCGAGGCCGTGGGCTGCCAGGCGCGAACGCATCTCCAGGCGGGCGGGGATCTCGCGGGCGGCGCTCGTGTCGCCGGCCCAGCGTTCAATGAGGGTGGACAGGCGCTGCACGTGGGTGGCGACCAGGTCCGGTTCTTCGTCCACGAACACGGGGGCGATGGCGTCGAGGTCGTCGCGCACAGAGTCGGTCAGGGCTGAGATTTCGCCGATTTTGGCGGGCAGGATCGGCCAGGAGTCGTCGCCGCACACGGCGCACCAGGCGTCGCGGCGTTCTTGAACGCGGATGAGAGCACGGTGCAGGTCGGGCACGTGGACGCCGGGGCGGACGAGGTCTTGGGCCTGTTTGACCAGGCGGGTGCGCTCGGCTCGGCTCATGGCAATGCCGTGGTCCTTGCGCCACTGCTTGGGGGCGGTAGCGATCACCATGTCAGCGGCGCTGCGTTCGAACACGCGGGGCTTGAAGACGTCGAGGACGTCGGCGATTCCGTCGAACATGGCGAGCTGGCGGTCCCACTGGGCGAGGGTGCCCGCGGGCTTGATACCGGCCTCGCCAGCGACGGAGGAAATGTAGACAAGCAGCTCGGGCAGCGTTTGGGACAGGCGGTTGACGCGCGTGAGGGCGTCGGAGGCCTGTTCGTCGGAGGTCAGGATGGCCTTTGCCCAGGCGGAGGATGCACCCCTGGTCAAGCGTCCGGAGGCGATGGCCTCGCGGAGGAGGGCGCGGGCGGACTTGCCCTGGTCCATGGCGATCTCGAAGAGGGTCTGATCAGACAGGCGGACGCGGGTCGTGGGCGCGCCCTCGCTGCTGGTGAGGTCGGTGAGCGCACGCAGGGCATCGGCCGCGCATACGCCGAAGCGTCCGTAGGGTTCGTGCAGGGCCTTCGCGTAGGAACTCAGCGAGGAACGCACGTGGCGCAGGCGGGCGCGCATCGCGTCGACGCTCACCTGGTCGACGACGGGAGCCATGTCGTCCATTGCTTCCTTGACGCGCGGGGCAAGGCTGCGCCGCGCGTCGGAGTATCCGTCGATGTTGGCGATGATGTCGGACAGGCCCAGGTCGGCTAGGCGCGAGTAGGCGGCAATCGAGCGCGAGGGCGCGGTGGACACGTGCAGGACGGAATGCCCGGTGGCAGCCGCGTCCGCGAGGATGGCGGCGACGATGGAGGCGTCGTCGGCGTATGCGGGCACGTCGATGAGGACGCTGCGGCCATCGGATGCGGCCTCGACTGCGTCCTGCTGAGTGGGGAGCAGGTCGCCGATCCCCTTTTCGGCCCACGGGTCGCGGTCGCCGGGATTGCGCGTGAGCGGCGTGGCGGTCAGCTCTCGGCGAGCGTCCTGGTCGCCCGCGAGCGCGCGGATAACCGCGGAGTCAGCCAGGGCCTCGACGTCGGTGTCGAGGCTGGCGGCGAGGGGGCCGGCGGGGTGGATGAAGAGACCGACGACTAGTTCGTCGCGCAGCTCAAAGCGGTTGAGGACGCTGCATGCCTGGCGCAGGGCGCTCATGGCCTGCGAGGAGGAGAACCCGTGGTGTCCGCTGGCCTGGGCGAGAATATCGCGTCCGTTGATGTCTTCTCCGGCCGCGCGCAGGGCGTTTTCAAGTTCGGGTGCAAGGAGGGCACCGTGCCCCACAGCGATAAGGACGTCGTCGTTGCGGCGCACGAGGCGTACGGGGCGCAGCAGGGCGGGCACGGTGATGAGTTCGGTGCCGTGGCGCCACGTGGCGGTTCCAATAGCCAGGTGGATCGGGCCGGTTCCGTGGCTGGCGGCGCGTTTCTCAGAGCGGGCGATGATCGCGCGGGCGCGGTCGAGCGCGCGGCCCAGGGCGATGGGTTCGCGGATGAGCAGGCTCAGGCGGACGGGGTGCTCGGTGAAGAGCTGGGCGAGGCCGCCGGGGTGGGCCTCGGTGAGCGAGAGGGTCGGCAGGTTTTTGCTGTCAGCAGCGATGGTCTCCTCGAGTCGTGTGCGCCACGCGGAGCGCGCCTGACCGACAAGGGTGGTCGGGGGCGTCGACGTGGACGCGGCCTCGGGGGCCTCGGGCTCGGGGGCGGAACGGCGCGAAAAGATACTAGGAACCACGATTCAACCCTACGGCAGCACCGCCTTATTGTGTGACGCGGCGCGCCCGGATGAGGTCGACAACGGAAATGGTCACAACGGCACTGACGATGAGGGCCATGCCGACGATGTCGGCACCCGTGTAGGAGCTTCCCATGATGAGGGCGGAGAACACGGTCGCCGCGATGGGTTCGGCGCAGCCGACGAGGCTGGCGCGCACGGGTCCGATGCGGTCGACGCCCCACAGGAAGGCGGTGAAGGCGACGGCGGTGCCCAGCACGACGGTGATTGTCATGGCGAGGATGACGTCGGGCGTCCATGTGATCGAGTAACGCCAGACTCGCCCGACGAGGCCGACCCCGGCTCCAGCGATGACCAGGCCGTAGCCGACGACGAGTTCGGTGCCGTATGCGGCGATGAGGCGGGCGGGTAGCAGCGTGTAGGTCGCCAGGGTGAGGGCGGCGACGCCACCCCACGCGAGGGTCACGGGGGTCAGGGCGAGGGTACCTGGGGTGCCGTGCGTGGACAGTAGGAACGTGCCGGTCAGTGCCAGGATCATGGCGATCAGTTCGGAGGTGCGCGGCCAGCGCCGGTGGCTCAGGCATACCCACACGACGATGAGGATGAGGCCCAGGTATTCCAGGACGGTGCCGGTGCCGGCGTTGGAGGCCCGGATGACGCCCATGTAGCTGAGCTGGCAGGCCGCCAGGCCGAAGATGGCGTAGGAGATGAGTGGGGGCCAGTTACGCCTCGTTGTCACCAGTTCGCGGTGTTGGGTGGTGATCCTGCGCGAGCGGGCGAGCGCACAGCCGAGGGTGAGGATGCCGGCCGTAAACATGCGGAAGAAGCTGACGAGGGTCAGTTCGACGCCGTGGGACGTCATCAGATAGTCGGCGGAGACCCCGGAAGCGCCCCAGCACAGCGCGGCCACGACGGTCACGATATATCCGATGGCGTTACGCATGAGGTCCCCTCACAGTGCCCCCGAGACGATTCGAACGTCCGACACCCGCTTTAGGAGAGCGGTGCTCTATCCCCTGAGCTACGAGGGCGTGACACTTTGTCCGGGCCAACTCTAGCAAAGTGGGTGCCCGCCCGTCGCGTCACCCCGCCCACGAACGAGACTATGGGGGCGGGGATATTGAGCACACACGGACGAGGCCGGGGTGAGCGCGTGGGGTCCCCCGGCCTCGTCCGCGGTGAGAAGTTAGCGCCGCTCCCACTCCGTGTGCACCGCAGTGGTGCCTTCGCCCAGGTGGGCGGAGGGTACGACCATGACGGGGCAGGTCGAGTGGTGCAGGACGGTCTGCGAGGTAGAGCCGAGGAGCACGCCGGCCAGGCCGCCGCGCCCGCGGGTGCCCACGACGACGAGGTCGACTGCGGTCGAGAACTCGATGAGTAGCGAGGCCGCGGAACCGTCGAGGGCGTGGCGCGACACGTGCACGTCGCGCCCGTCCAGGGCGGCGTCGATGGCGGCGTCCATACCCTGACGAACCTGGGTGAGGAGGGCGGAGTGGTCGACGCCCGTCGGGGTCCACGCCATGACGGAGGGACCCGCGGCGATGGGGACGGCTGAAACAGCTGTCAGACGGGCACCCCACAGATCGGTCTCGCTGATCGCGCGCTTGAGGGCGCAGGACGGCTGGTCGGTTCCGTCAATGCCGACGACGATGCGTTCGATGGGCGTGAATTTCTTGCCCGAGGTGTGGCGAGGCACCACGACGACCGGGCACTTGGCGTGCGCGGGCAGCGCAGAGGAGACGGTACCGAGGAGACGATCCGCAAAGCCACCGCCTCCGCGAGAGCCGACGACGATCATGTCGACCTCAGCGGAGAAATCGATGAGGACGCCTGCGGGGTCGCCCGGCTCGGTCGAACCGGACACGTGCGCGGCTCCACGCTCGCGAGCCACGGCCTTCGCTTCCTCAACAACTTGCTCGGCACCCGCTTTGAGCGCCTCGTCGTCGAGGACGGCGTACCCACCGTCGAGGGCGGCGGCAGAGTAGGAAGCCAGCGCGTAGGTGCACAGGCAATGGATGCGCGCTCCGGTGCGCGCGCCGCGATCAGCGGCCCATGTGACGGCGGCAAGGCTCTCCTTCGAGCCATCGACACCGACCAGAATGACTTCGGTGGAACTCATCATGTCCTCCTCGTGGTGGCAGTCACTTATATTGTGCCGCATTTTGACGGTGGGCGAAAGCCCAAGTGGAGGAAGATAAAACAATCGCCGCAACCCCCTCGGGGCTGCGGCGATTGCCTATCGTTCAAACGGCTCAGTAGCGCACGTAGGTCGCGCCACCGCGAACCGGCGAAACCTTCGAATTGTAGCCGGGCATAGTCGCCTCAACCATCTGACCGCCGCCGATGTAGATGGCGACGTGGCCGGGGTAGGCCACGATGTCGCCGGGCTGCGGGTTGGACACGATGGTGCCGCCAGCGGCCTGAGCGGACGAGGAGTGCGGCAGGTTGATGCCGGCAGCCGCGTAGGCGTACTTGACCAGGCCGGAGCAGTCCAGGCCGGCGAGGGTCTCGCCACCGTAGACGTAGGGAATGCCGGTCAGGCCGAGGGCGACGGAGACAATGTCCGATCCAGCGGCGTTGACGGCGGCCTGACGGGCCGAGGTATCCGAAGACGCGGTGGACATCTCGCCGCGGGACTCGGAACGCGAGGCAGCGCCATCAGAGGCGTTCGCGTCGGTCTCATCGGCGGGAGCTGCCTCCGGCTCGGGGGCTGCGGGGGCCTCGGCGGTGACGGACTCGGCGATGCCATCCTCGGCGGTCCACGCGATATCCGGAACCTCAACCGTGGTGACGTCGTCGACGGCAATGGTCGTGGTGTTCAGGTCCGCGCTCTGCGGCTCGGACTGGGGGGTGGCCGGCGCGGCGTTTGCAACACCGGCAGCAATAGCGGTCAGCGCAACACCGGCGGCCGATGCGAAGGCGATCGGGCGAGCGGCGTTCATAGGGGTGACCCCCTCGACCACAGCAGCGGCGATGGGGCGACGTGCCTGGCGGTGACGCGGAGCAGGCTTAGAAGTCTTCACTCGTTTTCTCCCTGTTTCCCTGCGAGGTTAGCTGTCGGGTTCGGGCGGGAGGCCCGGCTCGGCATGCGAGCTTCACCCCTAGGCTACGAGGAGCCGATGATGGGTTCCCCGCGTGAGACGCTTTTTCCGCGTCATCCGTTGTCTCACTTCGGGTACCGGATGAGCGGTTGGTCTGATGACCGGTTCTCACTATACCCTGCACAGGCGGTCAGTGTCACGTTCCTATAACACCTCAATCCTCGACCGTTACCATTTCGTGACATTTATGCCGCGCAACAACAGGAAAAACTCAGCCAATCACCGACTCATCACACTCATTCCACCATCCGAGATGCCCTCGATTCTGGGCATAACGAAGGCCGAGACCCCACACGGACCCCGGCCTCGTTACGGTCGCGCTTAGTCGCCGCGAACGAACAGGTGAGCGGCCAGTGCCATCGGGATCGTCAGATACCCGCTGACCTCCCCCACCTCGTCCAGCGCCGCTACCCGCACGATGTCACCGTGCGCAGACAGACCCACGCGCGCGCCCGGGCGCAGTCCCAGCTCACCGAAGGAAGCCAGCAGATCGGCCTGGGCCTGGATCGGCTCGCCGATACGCGCCAGGGTCAGCGCACCCGACTCGAAGGAGCGCACTGCGAGCTCCGCGGATTGCAGACGCCCACTCTCACCCACGCCGGGCAGCGGGTTACCGTAGGGGTCCACGCTCGGGTCGTGCAGCAGCTCCACCAGGCGTGCTTCAACGGCGTCGCTCATGACGTGCTCCCAGCGGCAGGCCTCGTCGTGAACCTGCGCCCACTCCATGCCAATCACGTCGAGAAGCAGACGCTCAGCCAGGCGGTGCTTGCGCAGCACCTCGGTCGCGCGGCTGCGACCCTCCTCGGTCAGCTCGAGGCGCCGATCCCCCATCACGTGCAGCAGGCCGTCACGCTCCATGCGGGCGACCGTCTGCGACACCGTCGGCCCCGAATGGCCCAAGCGGTCCACGATGCGGGCGCGCAGGGGCGTCACCCCGTCCTCTTCCAACTCGAGAATGGTCTTGAGATACATCTCGGTGGTGTCGATCAGGTCTGCCACGGCATCCTCCTTTGACGGCTACGAACTAACAACAGGATAGGGTGACCTTCCTTTTCTTGGAAGCAAACGACACAATGACGCGAAAAAGTGCGCGTGCCCACGTGTGCTTCTTCACGCTAATTCGATTAATGAGCATGATGGAAATAGCGTGCCAAGGCGGGTTACGCTGTGTTCATGGTGGTTTTCCCCGACATTGACCCGGTCCTCTTGCCCGCCGACGGTCGCTTCGGTTGCGGTCCCTCGAAAGTGCGCCCCGACCAGCTTCAAGCCCTCTTCACACCCCTCCTCATGGGCACCTCCCACCGCGCAGCGCCCGTGCGACACGTCGTCGCTTCCTTCAAGGACGGGCTGCGCTCCCTCCTGAGCGTCCCCGAGGGCTACGAGATCGTGCTCGGTAACGGCGGCGCCTCCGCCTTCTGGGATGTGGCCTGTGCGTGCCTCATGGACTCGCGCGCGGCCTTCGGTTCCTGGGGAGCATTCGGCGCAAAGTTCGCCTTGGAAGCGGAACGTGCGCCGCACCTGCGCACGCCCCTCATCGACGAGGCCGAGGCTGGCTCCCTGGTCACGCTCACACCGCGCGATGCCGCGGAGGGCGTCGACGTCTACGCCTACCCGCACAACGAGACCTCAACGGGCGTGGCCTCCCCCGTCTACCGGGTCGACGCACCTGGAGCGCTCACTCTCGTCGATGGCACGTCGATTGCGGGTGCCGCGCCCGTGGACCTCACCGGAGTCGACGCCTACTACTTCTCCCTGCAAAAGGCCCTCGGGTCGGACGGCGGCCTGTGGGTCGCTGTTCTCTCCCCCGCCGCCATCGAGCGCGCCCGGCGCATCGAGGCTGCCCCCCAAGGCCGCTGGATCCCGCAGTTCCTGTCGCTGTCTGCCGCGATTGATAACTCGCGCAAGGACCAGACGCTCAACACACCCGCGGTTGCAACCATCATCATGGCGCAGCGTCAGGTCGCGTGGCTCAACGAACGCGGCGGGATGGATGCCGTCACCGCCCACTGCGCCCAGGCCTCGTCCCTCATCTACGACTGGGCGACCGCGCACCCGGCGCTCTCCCCCTTCGTCACCGAAGAGGCGTGGCGTTCCCCCGTCACCGCGACGATCGAGATCAACGCCGACGTGAAGGCCACAGACCTGGCGGCGCACCTGCGTGCCCACGAGATCGTAGACATCGGTGCTTACCGCGGCGTGGGCGCGAACCAGCTGCGCATCGGCACCTGGCCCAGCGTCGAGATCGGCGACGTCGAAGCCCTCCTGGAGTGTATCGACTACTGCCTGGAGCGGGTCCTCTAAGCGCCTCGCGCCGCCGCGCGGTCCCCGACTCTCAGCTCGGGTCGACCGAGCGGCGCGGTGCGTCCGCAGAGGAACCACCCTCCACGCCCACCCATGGGAAAGAGGGACGAACCGCGACGCGCCCCTTCCAGTGGATCATCGCCCACGCACCGCAGATGAGCGCGATACCCAGGGAGGCGATCCCGCCCACCAGGATCGCCCAGCGAGCTCCAAAAACCGCGCCCACACGGCCAATAATCGGCGATCCAATCGGCGTCGCGCCCAGGTACACAAGCGAGTACATCGCCATGACACGCCCACGCATCTCCTGATCCGTACGCGTCTGCATGAGGGCGTTTGCACTCGTGTTCATCGTCAGCATCCCAAAACCCGTCGGGATCGACAGGAGAGCGAACCACCAGTACGAGGGGGACAGACCCAGCAGGATCTCGGCGCACCCGTAGAAGGCGGCACCCAGGATGATCGTGCGCAGGCGAGGGATGCGGCGTGCAGCACCCGTCGCCCCCAGAATCGAGCCGAAAGCCATGAACGAGGAGAGTATCCCGAAGGAGCCGGCCGTCTTGCCAAACACGGTGGTCGCCATGAGCGCGCTGGTCATCTGGAAGTTCATACCCAGGGCGCTCACGATGGCAATCAGCACGAGGATGATAAGGATGTCCGTACGCCGGCGGACGTAGGCCACGGCTTCGCGCAGCTGGCCGCGGGCGCGCGGCACGAGCGTGCGCGGGTAGAGGCGGTCGCCGCGCATGAGCATCAGCGCGATGACGGGGGCGGCGAACATACCGGCGTCAATAAGGAAGACGGGACCCACCCCCCACCAGTCGATGAACAAGCCCGCGGAGGCAGGGCCAATGAGACGCGCCGCGTGGAACGCCGTGGAGTTCAGAGCGACAGCGTTCGCCATTTTGTCAAGCGGAACAAGCTCGCCGACGAAGGCCTGACGCGCGGGGGTATCCATCGCGGAGATCGTTCCCGAGACAAACGCCAGGATGTACTGATGCCACAGCTGCCCCGTTCCCGTCAGGACGACGAGACCCATGATGAGAGAGACAACGCCGATGCCAGTCTGCGTGCACTGTAGGAGACGCCGCCCCGGGATACGGTCCGCGAGCACGCCCGCCCACGCGGAGAACAGGATAATCGGCAGGAACTGCAAGGCGGTTACGATGCCGACCTGCGAGGAATCGTGGTCGGTGAGGACCGTGAGCACGTACCAGTCTTGAGCCACGCGCTGTAGCCACGTGCCCGTCGATGCAATCAACGTTGCGGAGAACCAGTACCGATAGTTGACATAGCGCAACGATGCAAACGTAGCCGACATGTCTTTCCTCCTCATCCTGTGCCCCTCCACGAACGAGGCCTGGGCGAAGCGCGCGGTCCTCGTTCGTACGCGTTCTTTCAGAATACGACTGCCCCGCCGCAGCGACGCTGCGACGGGGCAACAAGTTCGCGATAGGTGAGCAATCAGGCGACGCCGAAGAGACGCTGGATCGGACCCATCAGGAAGTAGATGATGAACAGGACGGAGACCAGCCACATGAGCGGGTGAACCGTGCGAGCCTTGCCCTTGACGAGCTGGATGAGCGCGTAGGTCACGAAGCCCACGCCGATGCCGACGGACACTGAGTAGCCGAAAGGCATGAAGGCCATCGTCATGAAGGACGGAATGGCGACCTCGGCGGACTTCCAGTCGATGTCAGTCACCTGGGTCATCATGAGGAAGCCGACGAACACGAGGGCCGTGGAAGCGGCCTCGGTCGGGACCAGTTCGACGAGCGGAGCCAGGAAGGTCGAGAGCAGGAAGAGGACACCGGTGACCACGGAGGCCAGGCCGGTGCGCGCGCCCTCGGCGACGCCCGAGGCGGACTCGACGTAGGAGGTGTTCGAGGAGACGCCGCCGAGGCCGCCGGCCACGGCGGCCAGGGAGTCGATGATCAGGATCTGGCGCGTCTTGGGCGGGTTGCCATCCTCATCAAGCAGGTTGCCTTCGGCACCGACAGCCACCATGGTGCCCATCGTGTCGAAGAAATCGGCGAGCATGAGGGAGAAGACCAGGAGGATCACGGAGACAACGCCGAGCTTGCCGAAGCCGCCGAAAAGGTCAACCTTGCCAAGGGTGTCGAAGACGGGGACCGCAATCGGGGATCCCTTGAGCTCCGGAACGGTCTGCCCCCAACCGGTCGGGTTCGTGTCGGAGATCCGATCAATGTGCGCGAATGCCTGGACGATCACCGCGAGGACCGTGGCTGAGATGATCGAGATGAGGACAGCGCCCTGCACGCCCCGCACGTACAGGATGATCATGAGGAACAGGCCGAAGACGAAGACCAGGGCAGGCCAGCCATCGAGCGAACCCGAGATGCCGAACTGAACGGGTGTCGCACCCGTGCGCACAATACCGGCGTTGACCAGGCCGATGAGGGCCACAAAGAGGCCCAGGCCGAGCGTGATTGCGGTCTTGAGGGCGGCGGGGACGGCACGGAACACTGCCTCGCGGAAGCCCGTGAGGACCAGCAGGAAGATGAGGATACCTTCCCACGCGATAATGCCCATGGCTTCGCCGTAGCTCAGGCCCGCACCGAGGACCAGGGTGAAGGCGACCACCGCGTTCAGGCCGAGGCCGGCGGCGAGTGCCAGCGGGTAGTTCGCAACAACGCCCATGAGGATCGTCATGACGCCTGCGACCAGCGCGGTGCCTGCGGCGATACCCTGGGTGGTGATGGATCCGTCGTCGGGAATAGCGTTGCTCAGGATCGCCGGGTTAACGACCAGAATGTAAGCCATCGCGAAGAAGGTGACAATCCCACCGCGGATTTCATGACCGATGGTCGAGCCGCGCTGGGAGATCTGGAAGAACGAATCAAGTGACTGTGCGAAGCCGCCGCGGGAAGGGGCGGTCTTTTCTTGGGTGTTCACTGGTTAATCGTGCCTGGTCACGCCCCCTGTACGCAAACATACCCGCTGTGTTCCCACTTGTTGAGAAAGCACCCGGGGACCTCCCCGAGTGCTTTCTCACCGCCTATGATCCACGAGGCCTCAGTCGGCGTCGCTCTGCGTCGCTTCCTCGCGCTCTCCCTCGGAGTGCGTCGTATCCTGCGCCCGCTTCGCCCCGGCCTCGTCGCTGTCCTTCTCGGCAGCGCGCGGCATCGGCTCGGCGTCGAGCGCCCCCTCATTCACGCGCGAAGGACGCACCGGCCACGCCGTACCGTTCTTCGGAACGTCGGTCTCCGAATGGGAACCGCACGTGTGATCCAGGGAAACCACGGCCCCGTCATCGGTCGCCCACTCATTGGCACACACGCCGAACATCGTGCGCATGCCGCCGCTCATCTTCATGAGAAAGCCGCAGGTTGAACAGGTGTTGCGCGGGCGACGACCCGGCTTCGGGCCGCGCTCCGACTCATACCAGCGCTTGGCCGCCTGGCTCCGCCCAGTCTTGGACAGGACTCGGGGACGCCCCAAGCCCAGCTCGCGCACGACCGGCAGATCCAGATCCTCACTGGTGTCCTCGAAGCCCTGCTCGAGGCGCTCATCATCCGCTTTGTACGGCAGGACATCGTCGCGAGAAATGTCCGAGGGACGCAGGCGTTGCTCCCACGGAACCCACTCGGGGGCGAGAAGTGCACCCTCACGAGGGGTCATGTCGACTTCACACACGGTGGCGACGCGCCCGCGCGGCACGCGGGCGACGGTGACGGCCCAGCACCAGCCCACGTACCCCGCGTCCGTGGACGCGAAAAAGTGGGTGGCCAAGCGCTCCGACACCATCTCGAAGCCCACATGCTCGCCGACCGGGCGCGGGTACGCCACGGCCTCGGCCCCGGCGCGTGCGACATCGACGGCTGCCTCCAGGACAGCGTCCTTCTTCACTGCCCGCGTACGGGCACCAGTCTTAGGCATCAAATTCCTCTGCGACGGCGCGCAGCACCTTCGCGATCTTGGTCGCGTTGTCCGGGTAGGAACCGCGGCGCAGCGAGGCACTCGAGGAATCGAGGAGCTTAATGAGGTCCTCGACAACCGGCACCATCGCCTGCGGCTTGCGGCGCTTAGCGCGGGCAACGGAAGCTGTCTCCTTCAGGAACCGCACACTCAGCGCTTGCGGCCCCTTACGTCCGTCGGCCACCGAATACTCCACGCGAGCACCCACCTTGGGACTGCGAACATCGGACGGTAGCGCGGACGAGTGGAGGAAAACATCCGCCCCGTCGTCTCCTGTAATGAAGCCGAAACCGCGATCAGCGTCGAAGAACCTCACTTTACCGGTGGGCATGGTCTCCTCCTTCTCTCCATAGTCTGTAGGCCCAAAGGACTCCTCCTATATCATAAGGTGCGTGCCCGCCCGGCGTCTGAGCGTGCTATTGCCTGTAGCGAACAGCACCGCTGCCCCCTCAATCACGTAGACTGACCTCACGGCAGCGATCACGTTTCGTACTCTGCGTCACATCGTCGACGAATACACGCCGCGTGATGTATGTTTGCCTGTTCGCCACAACGCAGGAGGACCCCGTGTCACGCACCCGCCGCTTCAGCATCGTTGCTCTACTCTCCACGTTCCTGATCGCGCTCGGCGCTCCCGCGTTCGCCACCTCACCCGTCACGACCAGTGGCATCGTCACCGATCCGGGCGGCTGGCTGTCCGACTCGGATCGATCAGCCATCGAGACCGCTGCGCGCACCGCCAGAACCAAGGGCATCACCATCGACGTCGTGGTCGTCCCCGATTTCTCCGGGCAAAAGCCCGACGCATGGTGCAAGGCCTCCGCAACAGCGTCCTCCTCCAAGGACAGCGACATCCTGTACGCCATCGCCTACAACGAGCGCTCCGACGTCTTTTGCTCGAAAAAGGCCCCCGTGTCACAGACCGTGCTGGACAACGCCCAACGACAGGCCGAGGCCACATTGACCAGCAATCCTCTCACGGCTTCTGATGCGGCCATCGGCGCACAAACATTCATCAACTCCGTTGTGTCGGGGTACCAGTCGCCGTCAAGCACTGGAAGCTCGTCGTCGCGCTCATCCTCATCCAGGACCTCATCGTCGAGCACCGGCACCATGCTCATCATGCTCATCATCGTCGGCGGCGGCGTCATCGCGCTCCTCGTGCACAACAACTCGCGCCGATCCCGGGGCGCAGGTACCGCGCAGACTCCCGCTCAGGCCGCGAACATGCCCGGCATGAGCGTGGCCGAGACGGTCACCCTGGCGAATCGTCAGCTCCTGTCAGCCGACGAACAGGTCCGCAGTGCCTCGGACGAACTCGACTTCGCGCGCGCCCAATTCGGCATCGCCGCGACCGACGAATTTGCCCGGACCCTCGAGGCCGCCAAAGCCGCCGTTGCGCGCGGTTTCGAACGCCAAAAGCAGATGGAAGACGCTACGAGCGACGCCGAGAAGAGAGCCATGGCCTCCACCATCATGCGCGACCTCGGCGAGAACATGAACCCGCTCAGTACCATCCAGGCCACGTTTGAACAGCGACGCTCCGAGCAGGCAACACTGCCCAGCCGCATCACCGAGGCCAGCGAACGCCTCGTCGAACAGCGCGGCGATTTGGATCGGGCAACCGCCGAACTCGCCGCCATCGCGGGCATCTATCCCGCCCAGATGCTCACTTCCCTCCAAGACAATCCCGAGCAAGCTCACGCACTCCTGGAGACGGCGGCGTCCGCCATCGAAGCGGCGAAGCGGGCGGTCGACACTGACCGCGCCCTCGCGGAAAGCACGCTTGACACCGCCCACCGCGCGCTCATGATGGCCAAGCACCAAACCGATGCGATCTTCTCTGCCAAGTCCGACCTAGATGCGATCCGCGACCGCCTCGGCGCGGCAATCGGCTCTATTTCCGCCGACCTTGCCGACGTCACGAGTCTGAAGGCAGAACCCACCGTCTTCGACCCGCTCGTCGCGGACGCGCGTGCCGCCATTGCCGAGGGCCAGGCCACCCTCATGAACAACGGCGACCCGCTGGCCGCCCTCGAGCACCTGCGCACCTCCGAAGCGAACATCGACGCGGCGCTTGCCCCCCTGCGCTCGCAGCGTGAAAACGCCGAGAAGGCACGCGCGAACGCCCAGGCTCAGATCTCCCTGGCCGAAACCGCCTTCGAGCGAGCAGAACGCTACGTGCAGGGCCGACGCGGCGCAATAGATCTCAGCGTGCGCTCGACGCTTCACGACTCCGAGCAGTCCCTGAAGGCCGCGCGCGCAGCGATCAGCAGCGACCCCGCCAAGGCGTCCGCCCTAGCCTCGGATGCCCGCGCCAAGGCGGACCGCGTCCTTGCGACACCCCTGCCCAACGCAGCCGACTCCTGGAACGCCGGTTATTCCGGCAGACCCACCTCGCCCGGATCCTCGATCGGCTCCTCGCTTGGCGAGGCCCTCCTGTGGTCGATCCTCTTCTCCAATACGGGGTCCTCCTCCCACCACCACAGGAGCAGGTGGGACGATAACGACTCGTGGAGTTCCGGCTCCAGCTGGGGTGGCTCGTCCGGCGGCTCATCCGATTCTGGGTGGACGACGGGGTCCGGACGCTTCTAAGATCCTGTTATGTGACGTACATTATATAGAATAATCAACGTCAGACGGCGGGAGAGTGTATTTTGATCTGTTCGCCATCGACACGGACAGGGCCATCCCCCTCCCAGCAGGGGCGGGGATAACGACGCCCCTGCTGCGGCAGACGGCACCCACCCACCGACCTGCGGGGCCATGGCCTCGCGCTCAACCCGCGCACGAGCGCACACCACATCAAAGGAGAACATCATGGCTGAGAAGCAGACGATCATGGGCCGCATCGCCCAGCTCGCCAAGGCGAACATCAACGCGCTCCTCGACAAGGCTGAGGACCCGCAGAAGATGATCGACCAGCTGGTCCGCGACTACACCAACTCCATCGTCGAGGCCGAGAACGCGATCGCTCAGACCCTGGGCAACCTGCGCATGGCCGAGAAGGACTACGAGGAAGATGTCAAGGCCGCCGCAGACTGGGGTCAGAAGGCCGCCGCCGCCTCCGCGAAGGCCGATGCGATGCGCGCCACCGGTGACGAGGCCGGGGCAAACAAGTGGGATAACCTGGCCAAGGTGGCCATCGGCAAGCAGATCCAGTTCGAGAATGAGATCAAGGCCGAGGAACCCTCCCTTAAGGCGCAGCGCGAGGTAGCCGAGCGCCTCAAGCAGGGCTTGGCCCAGATGAAGGACAAGCTCGCCGAGCTGAAGTCCCGCCGCGACCAGCTGATCGCCCGCGAGAAGACCGCCAAGGCCCAGGCTCAGGTCACCGAGGCTCTTGGTGCCATTAACATCCTGGATCCCACAAGCGAGCTCGGTCGCTTCGAGGACCGCGTGCGTCGCCAGGAGGCCCTGGCCCAGGGCAAGGCCGAGCTGGCCGCCTCCAGCCTGGACGCCCAGTTCGCGGAACTCGAGACCGATTCTTCGCAGCTGGAGATCGAGGCTCGCCTCGCCGCTCTGAAGAACAAGCAGTGAGCGGCGCGGCCCTCGCCGCGTGACAGACGCACGGTCGGGCGGTCCCTCACGGGGCCGCCCGACCGTGTTGCGTCGTGTGAGCGGGAGTGCCCGCTCCCCCGCAGTCCTTACAGGAAGGACATGGGGTCGAAGTCGTCGATGTCGATGATGTGGAGCCTGGGCAGGCGGACCTGGAAGGCGTGCACGTCGTATTCGAGGTCGATGATCTCCAGGCCTCGTTCCTCCAGCTCGTGGAGCTGGGAGGAGAGGAACTCCTTGAAGCACATGACCGCGACGCGGCGGCCCTGGTCCAGGAGGGCTTCAATCTGGGGCAGGAAGTCAGCGTCGTGGCTGGCGAGGATAACGTCACCCGAGCCAAGCTGCGCAATCGCGTCCATCGTGCGCTGCAGGCCGACGTCGACGACCTTCATGTCGGCGGGACCCGACAGGGGAATCACCTGATAGTCCATGGCGGTCAGTGCCTGAACGAAGCCCATCGGCAGGAAGCCTGAGGAGCCGTTGAGGAAGAACAGGCCCTTGGCGCGCTGATTCCAGCGGCCATGCGCACTCTCAAGGACGCGGTCCCAGCGGGGACGCTCCTCGGGGTTCGGACGTCGATCCAGGACCGACAGTCCCAGCGTCGCGTCAATATTTTCGCCGTCAACGACGAGATATGTCGTTTGATTATTAGAGCTTTCCATAGGGTCAATTGTAGACGACGCGGCTAAGGCCACTGTCGGCCTTGGGTCCTAGGAAAGCACCTCGGCGCGCCGAGGATCGTGACCCGTCGTGGTGCCCTGAGTGAAGTACGGGGCATCGATGGCGTCATGAGCGAAGCGCTGCACCTCATCGCCGGCCCCGAGGGCGGGCGGACCGTCCAGGACAAGGGTCGCGAGGCCGTGGATGTACGCCCACAGGGTGACCTCCGCGTGGGGATCCTCCGTTCCATAGGCGAGGCGGGCCAGGGACCGCAGTTGCGCGCGGGCGGCCAGGCTGGCCTCGCGCAACTGCGGGTGAGCGTCGAAGTCGTACATATCAGATCGAAACATGACCCGAAAGACGCCGGGGTTGGCCAGCGCCCACGTCAGGTAGGCGTGTCCCGCGGTGCGAGTCACCGCGTCCGGCGACGCGCCCGCGCTACGCCGCCGCGCCTCGCGCAGCGTCGTTTCCAGGGCGAGGTATCCCTCCTCGACGAGGGCGGCGAGAATCCCTTCCCGTCCCTTGAAATAGTGATATGGAGCCTGGTGTGTGCAGCTCGCCCGGCGGGCAACCTCACGCATGGACAGGGAGGCCGGCCCGCCCTCGTTGAGCAGGTTGCGACTGATGGCGAGGATCGCTTCGCGCAGGCCCTCGGGATCGGTAGAGCGCGTCATGGTCACAGTGTAGCCGAGAGACGACCCCGACTTGACAGTGTCTAGATGAACATGGTCCCATAATTAGACACTGTCTAGTTTTGGGGACCCCATGTACGACGCACTCATCATTGGCTCCGGAATCGGCTCACTCACGACGGCCGGCCTACTCGCACAAACCGCCGGATTGCGCGTTCTCGTCCTTGAGAAACACTCCACCCCAGGCGGACTCACGCACTCCTTCCGCGCAATGGGAGCATCATGGGATGTGGGCCTGCACTACGTGGGAGACATGGAACCCGGTTCGCGCCCACGCCAGCTGCTGGACTACCTCACCGGCGGAGCCTTGTCATGGACGCGCATGCCGACGGGCTACGACCGTTTCTACCTGCCCGGCCACGGCCTCGACGTGACGATCCCATCTGGCCTCCAGGAGTACCGCCACCTCCTCACCTCCCTGTTTCCGCGTGAGAAGAGAGCGATTCGACGCTACTGCGCGGACGTTCAACGCGCCTATTCCTGGATGTCGCTCGGGTATGTCCGGGAGATGGTTCCCCCGCGCGCAGCCCCCGCCGTTCGCCTCGCCCAGCGAGTGCTCGCAGGCTGCGCGCTCGAGCTGACGGAACACTACATGGAGCGTCGATTCCAAGACCCCGCCCTGCGTACCCTCCTCACCACGCACTGGGGTGACTACGGTGTCGAACCCGCGCGCAGTGCGTTTGTCGCCCACGCGATGATCGTCTGCCACTACATGAACGGCGCGTGGTTCCCCAGCGGCGGGAGCGGTCAGATTGCACGCATGATCGAGGAGGGGATCGTGGGGGCCGGCGGTCAGATCCGTCTCGCGCAGGACGTCGAGGAGATCCTCGTCGAGGACGGGACCGCCGTGGGCGTGCGCGTCACCGACCGCTCGGGTCTTGCCCCCGTCTCCTACGAGGAGCGGGCCCCGATCATTATCTCCGGTGTCGGCGCCCGAGAAACATACACCCGCCTACTGCCCACGACCGGTCCGACCGCCGCGATCACCGCGCGCGTGCGCGAGAGGATTGCCCGCCTCGGGCACGGCGCTTCGGCTGTCACGCTCTACCTCGCCCTCGACCGTTACCCCGATGGCGTGGACGGGTCGAACGTCTGGATCAACACGGCCACGGGGCGCGCCGACCCGGCCCGGATGAGTGCCGACCTCCTCGGCGGGCACCCGCACTCGGCGTTCATCTCCTTCCCGGGCATCAAGTCCGGAGATACGCACGCGACGGCCGAAATCGTGTCGTTCGCGCAGCCCGAGGCCTTCCAACGCTGGGCGGGAACGAGGCCGGGGCTGCGCGGGGAGGATTACGAGGCCCTCACGTCGGCCATGTCTCAAGGACTCATCGATCTCGCGGACACAGCCGTACCGGGCCTGAAAGACGCCGTCCGCTACGCCGAGGTGGGCACGCCGCTGACCATCGAGCACTTCACGTCCCACTCCCTCGGCTGTTTCTACGGCCTCCCCCTCACCCCCGAGAGATTCAGGGCCGACCTGGCCACCCCCTCGACCCCCATCACCAGACTCTTCCTCACCGGGCAGGATTCGGGAATGCCCGGTATTGTCGGGGCCGCTCTGGCGGGCATGTCCGCTGCCTGCAAGGTCCTGGGACCCTCGGGGTATCCGCGCATCAACCGGGCGCTGCGAGCGGAGGGTACCAAGCGAGCCAACCCCGAACGCTCTCAGGGGTTCGAGGCTCAGCGCAGCGCCGGAGCGAGGCGCTATCGAGCAACAGTGCAACGCGTCAACTGGATCACCCCATCTATCCGCGACATCACACTCCAGCTCCCACAGGGTGGAACCTGGGATGCGGGTCAGTACGCGCTCGTGCGGGTCGCCCCTTTCGAATGGCGGCCCTATTCCATCGCCTGTGCACCCGGGAAAGCCGTGCGCCTGCTCGTGGACGTGCGCACCCAGGGGCATGGTGCGGCGTGGGCACGCCGCGCGCAAAGCGGGGACGAGGTGGATCTTGAACTCCCGTACGGGCACTTCCTCCACGACACGGCGGCAGGAGGCACGCACGCGGACACTCCCTCGCCCTGCCGCCGCGTATTCGTCGCTACTGGAACAGGTATCGCACCGTTCCTCGCAGAATTCGAGCGTGGCATACGAGCAGATGACGTCCTCCTCCTCGGTCTGGCGACTACGAGCGACGACCTGACAACACGCCTGGATGCTCCCCTCCCCCACGTCATCCGCTGCGTGAGCCGCGAGAAAACACCCGAAACCTTCCACGGTCGCGTCACCGACTACCTGCGCACCACGGGCATCGACCCCCAGGTCGACTACTACGCCTGCGGCTCGCCCCTCATGGTCACCGACGTCGCCCACCTCATACGAGCCGCAGGCGGATACGTTCACACCGAATCCTTCTAGCTCCTCACCCGTCCCACGCACGACGAGGCCGGGACCGCTCGCGCAGCCCCGGCCTCGTCCCTACACCAGGAACGCAATCACTTCACGTCGTCATCCACCCAGTCCAGGGTGCGGGTGACAGCCTTCTTCCACAGGCGGTAGGTGCGGTCACGCTCGGCCGGCTCCATGGACGGCGTCCAGCGCTTGCCCTCCTGCCAGTTGGCCACGACGTCGTCGGTTCCCGACCAGAAGCCCACCGCCATACCGGCCGCGTAGGCAGCACCCAGGGCGGTCGTCTCGATGACCTTCGGGCGAACGACGTCCACGCCGCACAGGTCGGCCTGGAACTGCATGACCAGGTCGTCGTGCGTCATGCCGCCGTCAACCTTGAGCTCCTTGAGCGGCACGCCGGCATCGGCGTTCATCGCGTCGAGAACTTCGGCGCTCTGGAACGCGGTCGACTCCTCAACGGCGCGGGCGATGTGACCCTTGTTCACGTAGCGGGTCAGGCCCACGATCGCGCCGCGAGCATCCGAACGCCAGTAGGGAGCAAACAGGCCGGAGAACGCAGGCACGAAGTAGACACCACCGTTGTCCTCAACGGTGCTGGCCAGCTTGCCGATATCCGAGGACTTGACGATCATGCCCAGGTTGTCGCGCAGCCACTGCACGAGCGAGCCCGCCACGGCGATCGAACCTTCGAGGGCGTAGACGGCCGGCTGCTCGCCGATCTTGTAGGCAACCGTGGTGAGCAGACCATTGTCAGAGAAGACGGGCTCGGTGCCAGTGTTCATGAGCATGAAGCAGCCGGTACCGTAGGTGTTCTTCGCCATGCCCTTCTCGAAGCAGGCCTGGCCGAAGGTGGCCGCCTGCTGGTCGCCGAGGATGCCGGAGATCGGGGTGTCAACGAGCAGACCGTTCTTGCGGCCGTAGCCGTAGATCTCGGAGGAGGACTTGATCTCGGGGAGCATCGACATCGGGATGCCGAAGATCTCGCAGACATCCTCGCGCCAGGAGAGCGTGCGGATATCCATCAGCATGGTGCGCGAGGCGTTGGTGACGTCCGTGCAGTGCACGCCGCCGTTGACGCCGCCCGTCAGGTTCCACAGGACCCAGGAGTCGGTGTTGCCGAAGTACAGGTCGCCGGCCTCGGCGCGCTCACGAGCACCCTCGACGTTGTCCAGGATCCACTTGATCTTCGAGCCGGAGAAATAGGGGGACAGGCCCAGGCCACAGATCTGACGGAAGCGATCCGGCCCCTCGTCGCCCTCAAGCTCCTTAACGATGTCGGAGGTGCGCATATCCTGCCAGACGATCGCGTTGTACACGGGCTCGCCGGTGTTCTTGTCCCACACGACCGTGGTCTCACGCTGGTTGGTGATACCGACGGCGGCGAGGCTGTGGCGGTTAATCTCCGCCTTCTGCAGGGCCTCGGCGACGACGGTGCGGGCGCTCTCCCAGATTTCGATGGGGTTGTGCTCCACCCAGCCCGGGTTCGGGAAGATCTGGGTGAATTCCTTCTGTCCGACGGAGACGATCTCGCCGGAGTGGTTGAAGATGATCGCACGGGTCGAGGTGGTGCCCTGATCGATGGCGAGAACGAACTTTTCGGTGGTGGTCATGAGTATCCTTTCGGAGGCGTTTTCACGTCGTTGTGTAGGCCGCGCCGGGCCACCTGCGCGGCTTGCGGGGCATCGGTGCCCCTATGAACTTGTTGGTCCCCAACGCTGGGGATCGTGCGGGCGAGGCCGTGGCGACCTCGCCCGCACACTCACCCTCAGGCGAGGGTGACGTAGTAGAGAACAGTACCGACGATGGCACCGACGATGGGGCCGACGACCGGAACCCAGGAGTAACCCCAGTCGGAGCCGCCCTTGCCCTTGATGGGCAGGATCGCGTGAGCAACACGGGGGCCGAGGTCACGGGCCGGGTTGATGGCGTAACCGGTGGGGCCACCGAGGGAGTTGCCGATGACGACGATGATGAGGGCGACGCCGAGCGGGCCGACGGCGGTCTCGGTGTAGCCGGAGACGAAGATCCACAGGATCAGGACGGCGGTGCCGATGGCCTCAGTGAGGCAGTTCCAACCGTAGGAGCGGATCTCGGGGCCGGTGGAGAAGACGCCCAGCTTGAGGGCGGGGTCGCAGTCCTCATCGAAGTGCTGCTTGAAGGTGAGCCAGCACAGGACGGCACCGACGAAGGCACCGAGGAACTGGGCAACGATGTAGACGGCAACGTTGACGCCGGTGACGGGGATGCTGCCCGCCAGGGTGACGCTGGGGTCGAACACGTGGGCGACGACCTTGGCAATCGTGACGGCGGGGTTGAGGTGGCCGCCGGTTCGGAACGCGACGTAGACGCCTGCGAAGACCGCGAGGCCCCATCCCCAGTTGATGAGCAGCCAGCCGCCGCCCTTGCCCTTGGACTTGGGCAGCAGGTTCGTGGCGACGACGCCGCCACCGAGGAGCAGCAGCACGGCGGTGCCGAGGAACTCAGACCAGAAAATCTGGCCCGTGGTAGGGACAGCCGCCTCTGCGGCTGCTGGAAGCAGTGTTGAGAGCATGTTTCCTATCTTTCTCCGACGCGCCTTCACGTCGGGTCACGGTGGTATTCCGCCGATAACTGTGTGCCATCGAACAGTATCCACGCAGATATTGTTGACGGGTCACACCAAGTATGGCACTCCATGCACGTTAGCCCAAACTGAGTGCACGTTCGTTCATTGCTTCGGGTGTGACCCTGACCATCTGTCGCAGACAAATGTAACCCGCCGACACAGGAATGGATACTCAAAATCACACATCTGCACGCTTGTGCATGGCACACTAGAAAACGTGACAATACGTGACGAACAGGCGCACGAGGCAGCCTCGATGTACTACCTGCAGGGGCAGACGATGGAGACAATCGCCCGCCACCTGCAGATATCGCGCTCTTCCGTGTCCCGACTGCTCGCCCACGCGCGAGAAGTCGGGCTCGTCCGCATCTCCGTCTCTGCGTCCCCTGGGACCAAAGGCACGCTTGCCGGACAGATTGCGGACCTTTTCGGCGTGCAGGTCTCGGTCGTGCCCGTTCACGACGTCCACACCGAGGTCAACCGCCTCCACAACGTCGCCCTGGTCGCCGCCGAGCACCTCATCGACATGCTCTTCCCCGGCGTGACCCTCGGCATCGCGTGGGGCAACACGACCGCCGAAGTCACACGAGCCATGCCGCACGTGTCCTTCGCGGGTTCAACGGTCGTCCAGCTCAACGGTGCCTCAACAGCCACCGAATCCGGTATGCCCTACGCCGAAGCCATCATCTCGCGCGCCGCCAAGGCCATCGGGGGACGAATCGTCAACTTCCCGGTCCCCGCGTTCTTCGACTACGCGGACACCAAGAAAGCACTGTGGCGCGAACGCTCCGTCCAATCCGTCCTCGACACGATCGACAATACGGACGTCGCCCTCTTCGGCGTCGGATCCATGTCTGCGCGCCTGCCCTCCCACGTCTACTCGGGAGGCTTCCTCGAACCCATCGAGATCGCCTCCGCCCAAAACGACGGGGTCGTCGGCGACGTGTGCACCGTCCTCATCCGCGAGGACGGCTCCACCGACATGCACCTCAACGAGCGCGCTTCCGGCCCCACGCCCGACACCCTCAAAAAGATACCGAAGCGCCTGTGCGTCGTCTCCGGCGCCTCCAAGGCCCTCCCCCTCCTCGGGGCCCTGCGCGCCGGGGTCGCCACCGACCTCGTCCTGGACGACGGAGCCGCGCACGAACTCCTCGACCTCGTCCACACGCGCGCACTGCATCACCAGCCGCGCGGCTAGACTCTTCTCCCCCACGCACGCCACCCCCACGCCGCCCACCCAGGCGCACTCAACAACGCGAAGGGCCACGGCCTCGTCCATCGAAGGAACGAGGCCGTGGCCCTTTATCGGCTCAAATCAGCCCAGGCGCTTGACCAGCGGGAACGGAATCGTCTCGCGAATACCCTGGCCGGTCAGGACCATGAGCAGGCGGTCGATACCCATGCCCATGCCGCCGCACGGCGGGAAGCCCTGCTCCATGGCGATGAGGAAGTCCTCGTCCATGACCATAGCCTCGGGGTCGCCGTTGGCGGCCGCGAGGGCCTGCGCCTCGAAGCGCTCGCGCTGGACGACCGGGTCGGCCAGCTCAGAGTAGGCGGTACCCGTCTCGAAACCGCGCACGTACAGGTCCCACTTCTCAGTGAGGCCGGGGCGCGAGCGGTGGTAGCGGGTCAGCGGGGAGGTATCCTCCGGGAAGTCATAGACGAAGGTCGGGGCCCACAGCTTAGAGCCGACGAGCTCCTCGAAGATGTCCTCAACGATCTTGCCGGAAACCGCGTAGTCGTCGACCTCCAGGCCAACGCGCTCCGCGTACTTGACGAGAGTCTCGCGCGGCGTCTCCACCGTGATCTCCTCGCCCAGGGCCTCGGAGGTAGAACCGTACAGGTCGATGCGGTCCCACTCGCCCGACAGGTCGTACTCGGTGCCATCGGCCAGGCGCACGATTTCCTCACCCTCGGACAGGTCGAAGGCGTCGCGGGCAGCCTGCTGGATGAGGTCGCGCGTCAGGTCGGCCATGCCGTTGTAGTCCGAGTAGGCCTCATAGGCCTCCAGCGCCGTGAACTCAGGGCTGTGCGAGGAGTCCATGCCCTCGTTACGGAAGTTACGGTTGATTTCGAAGACGCGATCCACGCCGCCGACGACCGCGCGCTTGAGGTAGATCTCCGTCGCGATGCGCAGGTAGAGTTCCGTGTCGAGCGCGTTCATGTGCGTCGTGAAGGGGCGGGCAGCCGCGCCACCGTGGATCATCTGCAGCATCGGCGTCTCAAGCTCGATGTAGTCGCGGCGGAAGAAGTTTTCGCGGAGCGAGCGGTTGACGGCCGCGCGGATGCGGACCATATCGCGTGCGGCGGGTCGCGTGATCAGGTCGAGTTCGCGGCGGCGGATGCGCTGGTCCTCGGACAGCGTGATTTCTTCGCCGTCCTCGGTGGTCCAGGTCTTGGGCAGGGGGCGCAGCGCCTTGGAGGCGATAGCCCACGAGGCGTCGGGGGCGGGCAGGGCGCTCGAGGCGGCCTCGTAGGCGGCCTGAGCCTCGGGGGTAACCTCGGCGGGGGTCGCAAAGATCGACAGCTCGCCGCGGCGCGAGGAGATCACGCGCCCGTGGACGAAGAGGTGATCGCCCAGGTCGACGTCGTTCTTGTAGGCAGCCAGGGACTCGGCACCGACGGAGGCGGCGGAGAGCATAACCTGGATCTTGTTGCCTTCGCCGTCCATGAGGGTCGCGAAGCAGAGCTTGCCGCCGTTGCGAGCAAGGACGACGCGGCCAGCCAGGCCCACGTAGTCCTCGGTCTCTTCACCGGGCTGAAGGTGGGAGTACTGCTCGCGCACCTTCTTGATGGTCGTCGTGATGGGCAGGAGAACAGGGTAGGCGGGGATGCCTGCCTCCATGAGGCGCTCGCGCTTCGCCGCGCGGACCTTGACCTGCTCGGGGGTGTCGTCGGCGGGGGCTTGCGTGGGCATAGAAGAAGAATCGGTCATGCGCCTATCGTAGCGGGTTCTGAGGAGGCGACGAGGCAGTGGCCCGGTTGTGCAGGTCACGCAGCGCGCGAGCGTCGGGGGTGCGTCCGCAAAGGGGCTTGCTTGCTACACCGCTGTAACCAGTACATTGGCGCGGGTCAGATGCTACTGGCGCACGTTGTGGCCGCCATTCAGCGCACGTTGTGGCTGCCGTCTGCGGGCAGCAACACGCATCCGGATAGGTAACGAACATCCGGATAGGTTAATAACCTATCCGGATGCGTCTAACCTATCCGCGTGCCCGCAACCTATCCGCGTGCGCGCAGCCTCAGCTAGCGTCCGCTCAGGCGTGTGGGCGCTAGCACTGCGTTCCGGTTACACGCCGGAACTCTTCAGGCCCAGCGCGCGGGCGCGCTCGGAGTCTTCGGGGACGGTGCCCGCGTGGTCACCGGCGCTGACGATCCGGTTGGCCTCGTCGACGAAGACAACGGAGGGCTTGACCTGGCGCACGAGGGACTCGGGTACCTGGGCGTAGGCCATGATGATGACGAGGTCGCCGACGTTTACCTTGTGGGCGGCCGCACCGTTGAGCTGGATGGTGCCAGAGCCACGCCATCCGGCAATCGTGTAGGTGGACAGGCGTTCGCCGTTGTTGACGTTGACGATGTCAACCTTCTGGCCGGGTACGATGTTCGCGGCGTCCAGCAGATCCTCGTCCACGGTGATTGAGCCGACATAGTGCAGGTCGGCACCGGTGACAACGGCGCGATGGATCTTGCCGATCGCCATCTCGCGGGTCATTTCCATCATGCGAGGTCCCCCGCGTGGGTGGAGCAGGAACAGGGGGCGGCGTGCAGCGCCACCTCCATGTTGTCGATGAGGCGGGTCGTGCCGACCTTGGCGGCGATGAGGAGGCGTCCCTGCCGCGTGCCGTCGGCTGCCACGGTGGGTGCGCCTGCTCCTTCGCCGACGGGCACGGACTCGGTACCGGCGAGGATCTCAAAGGTCCCGGCGTCGACGAGCGCGATGTAGTCCACGTCAATGCCGCCCTCGGCCTCGATGACCGCGCGGCACTGCTCCACGATGGCCGCAGGCTCAGCCCCGGCCTCGGCGACCTCAACGCCGCGGCGCAGCGAACGGGACAGCGCACGGGCGCGGGCGCGCTCGTCGTCGCTGAGGTACTGGTTGCGGCTGGACAGGGCCACGCCGTCCTCGGCGCGCACGATCGGCACGGCGTGGACGCGCACGGGAATGTCAAGCTGGGTGAAGACGGTGCGCAGGACGGCCAGCTGCTGGGCGTCCTTCTGCCCGTAGAGGGCCACGTCAGGGCGTACGAGATTGACGACCTTAGAGCACACGAGGGCGACGCCCGCGAAGTGCGTGGGACGCGTCTTGCCTTCGAGGACACGCGCGATGGGACCCGGGTCGATAGTGACGGTCACGGGGGTCGGGTACACGTCCTGCGGCGCGGGTGCCCACACGAGGTCCGCGCCGACCGTCTCGAGGGCGTCCATGTCCGCCTCCAGGGTGCGCGGGTAGGCGTCGAAGTCCTCGCCGGGCGCGAATTGCGTCGGGTTCACGAAGATCGTGACGATCACGTGATCGGCCAGCTCGCGGGCTTCGCGCACGAGCTGCAGGTGTCCGTTGTGCAGGGCACCCATGGTCATGACGAGTGCCTTCGTGCCGGGGATCTTCGTCAGTGCCTCGGCCAGCTGGGCGCGCGTGTGTGTCAGGATGGGACGGTGGGTCATATTTCTATTCTTGCAAATATTGACCTGCCGACGCGAAATAGAGTCGCTATCCTCACGCCTGCGTTATGGACGAGGCCTGGGCTGGGTCGCGCGGGATCGTTCCCACAGGGGGAGGTTACGCGCCGGGGTCGAGGAGGGCCGCCTCGACGGCTGTTGCGGCGCGTTCGTCGAGGAGCCGGGCGTCGCGCAGGAGGCGCGTGAGGGCGCGGGTCATGTCCGCGTAGGTATCACGTTCCCCCGCGAGTTCCTCGCGAGAGGCGAGGCAGCAGGCGTGGGCGGCGATGGTACCGGCGTCGCCGCGGGCGGCGGGTCCGGAGATGCCGGTGACGCCCTCGGTGAGGGCACGGTCGAGGGCGGCCTCGAGGAGGGGCCGCACGTACAGGGCAGGGTTATCGATGCCAGCCGCGGCGAGGATGCGCGTCGTCTGCACGGTGATGCCGGCGATGAAGTTGGCACCGTGGGCGAGGCCCGCGTGGTAGAGGGGGCGGTCCTCTTCGGCGACGACGACGGGTTCACCGCCCATTTCGACGACGAGTGCCTGGGCGATGGGCAGGAAGGGGGCGGCAGCCGTGACCGCGAAGGGGGTGCCGACCAGGCGCGCCACGTCGACGCTGGTCCCCGTGAAGGTCATCGCCGGGTGGATGGCCAGGGGGATCGCTCCGGCGGCCGAAGCCGGGGCCAGCAGGACGACGCCCGAGGCGCCGGACAGGTGGATGACGATGTGCCCGGTCTGCCACGCGCCGAGGTCGGCGAGTCCGGAGACGAGGGGACCGATCTGGTCGTCGGGGACGGCCAGGATGACGACTTCGGAGCGCCGCACAACCTCCTCGGGGGAGGCGAGCGGCACTCCAGGCAACATCGCGTCGGCCCGCTCGCGCGAGGCGTCCGAGGACGCGGAGACGGCGACGATCTGATGTCCGACGGCGCGCAGAGCGGAGCCAATGACGGGGCCGACGTGGCCCATGCCGATGATGCCGATGCCGAGGCGTCCGGGGGTACTCATGGTCATATTGTCGCCGATCCGCGTCCTACTTGTCGCTCGCGTCGCCTGTGGTTGCCTCGACGACCTCGGTGACGCGGGAGAGCCAGCGCTCGCTTTTCTCGGCTTCGCGTCGGACCTTCGAGGCGGCGGACAGGTCGGCCCACAGCTGTAGGGCGCGCTCGACGTCGACGTGCTCAGCCATGGAGGCGACCGGACCGGGGACGAGTTCGGCTCGGACGGAGGCCACGCCGCGCCAGCGCTGGACCGGACCCTGGCGCACGGACACGGACTGGATGCGCGTGAGCGGGATGATCGAGAAGCGCAGGTTGAAGAACCCATCGCGGATCGCGAATACCGCGTCGGTCAAGCCGAAGGCGCGGCGGTTGTACTCCAGGGGGTCCAGGATGCGCGCGCTGCGCGGGATCGGGGTCATCCAACGGTCCTCGCGCGTGCCGACGCGCAGGGATTCGATGAAGCCCGTCGCGTCATCGACTCCCAGGTCGGGGATAGCAATAGCGATCGCCTGAAGGACCTCGGTGCGGCTGCCGACGGGCAGCAACACGTCGGAGGCTACGTCGACCTGCATGCCTTTGTTTTTCTCATCCTTGGTGTGGGCGGCGTTACCCGCCTGCGTGATCTCCACGCGGTACCAGTCGAAGATCCGCCAGATCAGGGGCTGGGTCACTTCGATGGCATGGATACGCCCCGGGGGAATCGTCACCTGGCGTTGGGCCGTCAGGCCTCGGCTGATGTGTACGCCGTCGGCCGCGATGGACGCCGCGAAACCGAACTCGCGGTCGAAGCGCGCCCAGACGCCCGCCAGGAGACTGAGCGCACCCGCGAGAATACCGAAGAAGCTCATGAGCGAGGTCACGCCCACGACTCCGACCAGGAAGCCGTTCAAGCCGAGCAGGAAGACACCGAAAAACAGCGCCACGGCGTTGTCGACGGTCGCCATCATGGAAGCCAGAAGCTTGAGGCCACCGACCATAAAGACGCGGCGCTCGGAGGCCTCGAGCGGGGATGTGCCGGAGCGGCGACCCACGGTCGAGGCCACGGCATCGGCGCTGGGATCCACGGCCTCGTCAATCGCGCCCGAGGCCAGGGCGAGCAGGAGGGCACGCAGCTCCTCGAGGCGGCGGCTCGTGAGCAGGCCGAGCTTGATGCTCGAGTCCTGGCCGCCGGCGACCTCGATGTCGAGGTACCCCAGGCCCACGATGCGGCCGAGGAGCGAATAGGAGACGTTCACCGTCTGGATGCGCGACACTCGCGCGTGGCGCTGGGTGCGCATGAGGATACCCGCGCGGTACCACACAGCCGTCGAGGTCACCGCGTAGCGCGTCATTGTCCAGGCCAGATAGCTGTAGAGGCCAGAGACAACCAGGATCACCACAGCGATAGCGGCGAGGCCAAGGAAAACGATCCCACTCTCGACATCCGTCGGCGTCTCGCCCGACAGCCACGCCGCGAGCGCCGACGCGTTCGCCAGGGTCACTGCACCGATAATGCCCGTCACTGATCCGAGAACGCGGGGCAGGTAGGTCAGCGGGTGAAGCGGCTTCCATTCCTCGGGGGCGACCCCGTCAGCGGACAGATCCTTGCTCATAGGCCCATCAGCTCTGCGGAACCGCGCTCGGCGAGGACGTCACGCAGGCCCACCGCATCGGCGACGGAAACGCCGCTGAGAGTCGCGTCGGTCTGGGCACTCGCGGTCGAGAGCTTGATCGTGGCGATGCCCATGAAGCGCAGGACGGGACCCTGGTGGATGTCGACGTACTGGATGCGGCCATAGGGGACCATCGTGAGCGAGCGGTTAATGACGCCGCGGCGGATCACAAAGTCGGTTTCGGCCAGGGCGTAGCGCAGGGCTCGCACCTGGGCGGGGATCAGCCATAGGCACAGCAGTGCGATGACCGCGGGGACGACCATGAGCCACCACAGTGCGGGAATATCAACGATCAGGACGAGAGCTGAGATCGCACCGCACAGAGCACCGCACAGGGCGAAGGCGTTGCCTAGGCGCAGGGCAGCGAGTGTGGGGGATACGTGCTGGAATTCAACACCTGCGGGAGACAGGATGTCCACTGTGTGACGGGATGACATGCTTCAATTCTTGCACGATTCATCCGCACTCTTCCTTGTTACACATACCATTACCGCGACAGAATTTGTGACCAAGCAAACAATTAGCGGCCCACCTCTCTCCCACCCAACTATCAGGAAACATTCAGCATCGTGCAGGACACTAAACCCATGACCACCACCGGAACAGAGGCAAAACTGCTCGTCGTTGACGACGAACCCAACATCCGCGACCTCCTCGCCTCCTCCCTGCGCTTCGCAGGCTTCGACGTCGTCACCGCCGAAGACGGCAGCGGCGCATTCCACGAAGCCCAGGCCTCGCGCCCCGACC
>ERZ773074.110-NODE-110-length-37214-cov-26.663231_pt1 | contig 37214 bp, 29 predicted proteins | sample MGYA00580615_ERZ773074 | MGnify/ENA primary metagenome ERZ773074 (study PRJEB29015, sample SAMEA2738126) | human oral metagenome | biome: human oral; feature: human-associated habitat; material: saliva | place: China | collected 2160 ...
ATGTATGTGGATTAATCTCATTCTATTAACAATCTACACATTTAACGGAAGAACCCTTTTTGGGGTGTCTGTTGCTTTTGAAAGTATGTGACTGTGTGTCTTTGTCATTGGTCATAATATTTCACGCGGCACGGTTCTTTGTAAGGTGTATAATGGTCTATATCATTACAGAATATGGTGAGTAAGAGGATTAATCGCCGTTGAATGAAAGAAAGTATAATGTAAGTGCTTATCTAATAGGATATTAGATTTACCATACACCAATAATAGCAACACTGTCAAGCATAGTAATGTCGCTTTGATTAGCATTACTTGTTTGTTGCGGTTTATCGTCCTTTCTTATTTTGTTCAGCTAAGGACAGATTATAGTATAGATAAAGGCTGCTTCAAGACTCCTATATGTGGAGCTTAAAGCAGCCTTTATTATTTGTCTTTACTACTTATTTCTTAAGAAGTCTGATACCAACGTCACTAATTCCTGGGACGGACTCACGGCTCATGATATGATGTATTGTGACATGCAACGAATCGTTGCGATTAAGCTGGAAGGAAGTGATAGGCTGACGTATCTCAGTGCTTGTGATACCTTTCTGACCAACCAAAGTACCCTTGTCGTTGACAATCTCGCAGTTAACAGTGTCGTTATACGTTCTCTCTTGTTTCTTACGTTGCTTGTAGTTGATAACCTTCCGTTCAATAATCATACTTATATTGCGGTAAGGATAAGTTCGTGCAGCACGTAGACAAAGGTCTAACTGGTAGTTACCCTCCCATTGTCGAGGAATATCAAAAGTAAGTGTGTCATTGCGCAACCATCCCTGTAGCGACACACCTCTGTATTGGTCGTAGGTGCGTGGGTCGTTACATGAAATAGTACTCATGATGGTAATCATGAGTACTATTATATATAATAAGGTGGAAACCTTATGTTTCATTCTTGTGTTCTTTCCGTTTGCTAAGGCTGTCTGCCTTCATTTCTATTGTTCTGAGGTCCACCTTCGTTCTGTTGCTGAGCAGGGCGAGGACCGTTATAAGGGCGTCGATTACCATTCTGTGGGCGACGGTTGTCGTTCTGTGGACGTCTGTTGTCATTTTGCTGACGGCCGTTATCCTGTCCATCCCGCTGGTTACGACGGTTTTCACGTTGTGGTCTACCCCCTTGTTGACCGTTGTTATTGCGCGATTGGTTGTTCTTCTTGCGTTTCTTGGCCTTGTCGAATCGACTGAGATCAGCACCTGCAAGGAGGTCGACAGGCTTCTTCGTCGGTTTGGCTTTACCATCTTCAAGTAGCGATAGAGGCTTTTCACCACGTCGGTTCAGTTCGATAATCTCCTTAGCACGCTCAGCACTGATAGTCTCAAGGTTGGCTGCAAGGTTCTTATCAGTAGAGTAGGTGCATAGACCATTGAGTATGTCAGTCTTAAAGAGATGGTATTCACCATCCATAGTCTCCAATATCACCTCCTTACTTGGTAGCTTCCTGCCAGCCTCCATGTAGTCGTCAACCTCATAGTTAAGGCAACATTTCAATTTAGCACACATTCCCGCCAGTTTAGTAGGGTTGAGTGAGATATCTTGAATACGTGCAGCAGTGGTAGAGACACTTGAGAAATTCTTCATCCAAGTAGCACAACAAAGTTCACGACCACAAGGTCCTGTACCTCCGATGCGGCCTGCCTCCTGTCGTGCTCCAATCTGTTTCATTTCAATTCGTACGTGGAAGGCAGCAGCAAGGTCCTTGATAAGCTGGCGGAAGTCGACACGTTCGTCAGCAATATAGTAGAAAATAGCTTTGTTTCCATCGCCTTGATACTCTACGTCACCAATCTTCATCTTCAGACCTAAGCCTTTTGCAATCTGTCGACTCTCAATCATTGTGGCGTGCTCACGTGCTTTAGCCTCATGATACTTCTGCATATCAACTTCTTTAGCAAGGCGATAGACACGCTTGATGTCGTCTGGTGACTTCACTGTCGACGATTTCTTAATTTGCAGTTTGACGAGTCTTCCTGTCAGCGTAACGACTCCTATGTCATGTCCGGGGTTAGCTTCTACAGCCACAATGTCACCCTTCTTCAAGTCAAGGTTGTTGACATTGTGGTAGTAACCCTTACGAGTATTCTTGAATTGAACCTCAACAAGGTCGGTTGTCTGGTTGTTTCCAGGCACATCAGCCAGCCAGTCGAAGGTGTTCAGCTGGTGGTTTTGTCTGCCACACCCTTTGTGGCATAAACCTCGGTCACACCCATGCCAGACCTTGAATTTCATATCTTTGTAATCCATTGATTGTTTCTTTTTGTTTATATATATATTGGAAGCCTCCATGCTGACCTCTGATAGAGAGGGATGGTAGGCTGTGATAAGCAATGATAAATTATATTGTACAGCTTTCAAGCATATAACTTGTCAACTTGTCCACCTGTCAACTCGTCTACTTGTCCACTCGTCTACTTCTTCAACAACAACACAATGAGTTTCAGAGCCATATCATAAAAGACAATCTTAGCGTTTGCATTCTGTCCAATATCACGATTGGCACGTTGGAAGAGTTCGTTGATTTCAATGACGTTAGCCTCGTTGATGAATCGAGCAAAGTTCTTTGCAAAGTTCTCCTCCTCCAGTGTCATGTAGTTAAGTTCAGGAGTTCGGAAGTTAAACATAAAGTTCTCACGCACTTGATGTTGGAAGTAAGTGAGCATACGACGCTCTTTCTCTCGTCCATAACCAGCCACAACCTCACTCCAACGCTTGAGGTCTTTTACGTTACGGAGGTAACATAAACGCATAAGCATCTGAAACATGTTATGGAACTCACGGTTTTCATTACCAGCGTCCAGTGATTCCAATGCTTTCAACCAACTACCATTTGCAATGCGGGCAATGCGGAGAGCTGCATCAGCATCAATCCCTCTCTTATCGATTAGGGCCTTTTCTATTGCTTTGTCTTCTATCCGTTTCACATCAATACGCTGTGTACGACTGACGATAGTCTCGAGTAGTTTCTCTGGTTCCTCGCATACCATGAGGAAGACAGTGCCCTGTGGTGGTTCCTCCAACAGCTTCAATAGTTTGTTAGCTGAGGTGAGGTTCATTCGTTCTGGCAGCCAGATGATAGACACCTTATAGCCCCCCTGACTTGATTTCAACGCCAAGACACGTGACAGCTCGTCACTCTCAGCACCCGTGATGATAGCCTGCTGTGTGGTAGCCCCCATCTGATTCATCCATTGATTCATGGTGAAGTAAGTCCCTTGCATGATGAGTCCGTGCCATTCCTTCGCAAAGTCAGTACTTATGGGTTGGTGTTCACTACTCATGCTTGGCAGTTTGATGGTAGGATAAGAGAAATGAAGGTCAGGATGTTCCCAGTTGCGAAGCATGGCACGAGCATTAGACACGGATGGAGATGACTCTCCTTTCGTCTCATCACCAGCGAGCAAATAACAGGCAAAAGCCATTGCAAGCGCCATCTTACCCGCTCCATGAGGACCGCAGAAGAGCAAGGCATGAGGCAGACGATCTTCTTTAACCATCTGAATAAGCCGTTCCTTAACTGCTTCTTGTCCTATAACTTCTGAAAAGTCCATCTTCTCTTATATTCTTATTTATTTGCTGTTCTGTTGTAGAAGACCACTCTCTACTATTCGCTTCATCACTTCATGCACACTACTTACAGCCGATACGGTATAGAAATGTACGTTGTTGAAACCATGTGCATAAAGATCTTTCACCTGTCTAACAGCCCATTCAATACCTAACAGGCGTGCCTCCTCATCCGTCTTACACAGTAAAGCCAACCCAGCAAGCTCTTCTGGGATGTCACAGTGGAATGTCTTTGGAACGACATTCAGCTGAGACAGCTTTGCAAACGGCTTAATTCCCGGTATGATAGGAATGGTAACGCCCATCTTACGAGCCTGATCAACGAAATTATAGAATTTCTCATTATCGTAGAAAAGCTGTGTTACGGCAAAAGTAGCACCAAGGTCCTGTTTCTCTTTGAGGTATCTTAGGTCCTGTTCGAGGTTCGGTGCCTCCTCATGTTTCTCTGGATAGCATGCTACACCATATACGAAAGGCTTACCAGGATGTTTCATTGTAGAACCATCAGTGAATATTCCTTCATTGAAGTTGTTCACTTGTTCTATCAGTTCTGTTGTATGACTATGCCCTCCTTCGGTCGGTGTGAAGAAGCGGTCTTCACGTGCTTTATCGCCACGCAGGAGCATAAGGTTTTCAATACCCAAGAACTGCAAGTCGAGTAGTTCGTACTCAATATCCTCCTTCGTAGCGCCTGAGCATATCACATGAGGGATGACAGGAATGCCATACCTCTGCTGAATAGCAGCTGCGATAGCCACTGTTCCAGGGCGACGACGTACGCTCTGGCGTTCCAGCAGACCGTCTTCACGCTCGTGATAGACAAACTCACTGTGGTGAGTAGTGATGTTTATGAAGCTCGGATTAAACTCCTTGAGCTGGTCAATATTGCGAAAGAGAGACGCTGTTCCACTACCTTTCAAAGGGGGAAGAACCTCAAATGAGAAATGTTTCTCGCCCGTCTCGTCATTTAGTATTTGCTTTATATATGTTATGTTGTTGTCCATTTGGCTACAAAGTTAGTAAATAATTGTGAGAAAAGGGGCAGGTTTGGATAAGTAAAACACTTAAAGAGTAAAAAAGTAAAAGCCTATTTGTTCTTCTAAAAGTAGCTCTCTGTGTAAGGGAAAAACATGCTTCAAGTGTATTAATAAGTAGATGCTTCTTCCCAAAGAGGTGTATAAAGCAGGACGAATGAGTATTATTTAGAATTACTACTAATATATGAAAAGAGTTTTTATGGCAATTCTTGCCTTAGCAATGGCCGTAAATATGATGGCCGGAGACTTTGTGAAAGTAAAGAACGGACGCTTTATCCGTGGTGGAAAACCCTACTATTACGTGGGAGCTAACTTCTGGTATGGAGCCATACTTGGCTCTGAAGGACCGGGGGGCGACCGTGTGCGCCTTTGTCGGGAGCTTGATGAGCTACAGCGTTTAGGCATAGATAACCTCCGCATCTTGGTGGGTGCGGATGGTCTGCCGGGTGTTGAAGATAAGGTTGAACCTGTCTTACAGCCTCGTCCGGGGGTGTATAACGACTCTATCCTCGCTGGACTTGATTATCTCCTGACGGAGATGAGCAAGCGAAAGATGGTTGCTGTGCTTTATCTCACTAACTCTTGGGAGTGGAGCGGAGGCTATGGTGCTTATTTGGAGTGGGCTGATGAGGGGCCAGCTTTGATACCACGTAGAGACGGCTATGGCGCTTACACGAAGTTTGCCAGTAAGTTTGCTGCTAATCAGAAGGCTCATTTGATGTTCTATGACCATATCCGCTTCATCCTTAGCCGTACTAATAGATACTCTGGAATGAAGTATGTAGACGACCCAACCATCATGTCTTGGCAGATATGTAACGAGCCTCGTGCCTTCTCGAAGGAAGCTTTACCAGAGTTTGAGAAGTGGCTCTCAGAGGCTACAGCACTTGTTCGCAGTCTGGATAAGAACCATCTTATCAGTCTTGGAAGCGAAGGTGCCTTCGGTTGTGAGCGTGATTATGGTTGCTTTGAGCGCATCTGTGCTGACAAGAACGTCGACTACTGTAATATTCACATCTGGCCGTATAACTGGCAATGGGCAAGAAAGACACATCTGAAGGAGGACCTCAAGGCAAGTTTTAAGCAGACACAGGAATATATCGACAGCCATCTTGCCATCTGTAAGCGCCTTAATAAGCCACTTGTACTTGAAGAGTTCGGTTATCCTCGGGACGGTTTTTCGTTCTCATTGAAGAGTTCGACGAAGGCTCGCGATGCTTATTACAAGTATGTTATGGACACTGTTGCAGAGAATGCAACGAATGGTGGACTCCTTGTTGCCTGTCACTTCTGGGGTTGGGGAGGTTATGCAAAGCCTCGACATGAGCGTTGGCAGGCAGGAGATGACTTTACCTGCGACCCAGCACACGAACCACAAGGATTTTACAGTGTGTTTGCATCAGACAAGTCAACCTTGAAGATTATTCAAAAGCATACGAAACGTATGTCTGAAATCAAGTAGTTTGGATAGTTTGAGAACTATTTTTAGTCAATAAACGATGGTGTTCTTGTCGTTAAAGAATGCTTAGTTATATTATTATCAGGCTTTGATAGCGTTGCCGTCAATGCTCGATAGAAGGGATAGAGGTGCTTAATTGAGATACAATTAGGCACCTTTTTTCATGCACTCTCGTCTCTGCTCCGCGAATTATTATCATGAAGAAAAATATTTTTTATCGTGAAAGAAAATATTTATGTTCATGAAAATAAATATTTTTGTTCATGAAAAGAATTTATATCCGATGGCTTTTAGCTATCTAATACACCGATTGCAAGTAGAGTTTCTATGGTCTTTAATGAGTGTGAAAACCGTCTTTATGCTACTTAACAGACGTGTGGAAGGGTTTTGACATTTAGTTATTGATATCAAGCATTTCCCTACTAAAAGACGTACACTTGTCTTCTTTCTGTATAATCTTTGGTTATCTACGGAATAAAGTGTAACTTTGCAGTACAATTGAAGGCCATGTGTAGGCCTCGTCATAAGGACGTTTGAAACATTAAAAAAGCAATAAAAAATGGAAATGTTTAAGTTTAATCCTCTTTTGAAGTCTATCCTTTGGGGTGGAGAAAAGATAGTACCTTTCAAGCATCTGACTTCTGTTCAGAAACAGGTGGGCGAGAGCTGGGAAGTGTCTGGCGTTAAGGACAATGAGAGTGTTGTATCTGATGGTAAGTATAAAGGCTGGACACTGAACAAACTTGTTGAGACTTTGAAGGATAAATTAGTGGGTAAGGAGAACTATGAACGCTTTGGTAATGAGTTCCCTCTGCTTGTTAAGTTCATTGATGCACGCGAGCAGCTTTCTATTCAGGTTCATCCAACGGACGAGCAGGCACAAGCACAGGGTTTGGGTCGTGGTAAGACAGAGATGTGGTATGTGATGGAAAGTGATGCAGATGCTTCTCTTCGTAGCGGCTTGAAGCAGCAGATTACACCAGAACAGTACAAGGAAATGGTTGAAAATGATACCATTACTGAGGCTTTGTCGGAATATCCTGTGAAGGAAGGCGACGTGTTTTTCTTGCCAGCAGGTCGCATCCACTCTATCGGTGCAGGCTGTTTCTTGGCAGAGATACAGGAGACAAGTGATGTAACCTATCGTATTTACGACTTCAAACGTAAGGATAAAGAGGGTAATTATCGCGAGTTGCATACCAAGGAAGCGGCTGAGTGCATCGATTATACCGTCTATCCAGATTATCGTACACAGTATGAGGCACGTCAGAATGAGCCTGTAGAACTCGTTAGCTGTCCTTATTTCACCACTTCTGTCTATGACCTTACAGAACCAATGACGCTCGATTACAGTGACTTAGACTCTTTTGTTATCTTCGTTGGACTCAAGGGTGAGGGTGAGATTACTGATGCTGAGGGCAATACTATCTCATTCCGTGCAGGTGAGAGTGTACTCCTTCCTGCTACAACAACGGTTGTTAAGGTTTCAGGAACTATCAAATTCTTGGAGTCATACGTGTAATCAATGACGCAAGTAACGTTTCTGAAGCATCATCTGTGAGGTGATTATAAAGAAAACGGCTCTCCTTCTCGAATGAAAAGGAGAGCCGTTTTCTTTATAACTAATGGATGGTAAGTTTACTCTTTCGTCTCTTTTGCGTCCTCAGTGAGGGTCGATAGTACCTCTATCCCGTCTTTGTCGATATCCTTTGTTACGTATCGTTGCCAGTAGGCAATGATGAGTGTGGTGAGTGGAAGGGCTATGATAAGTCCGATAAACCCCAAGAGGGCACCCCATACAGAGAGTGAGAGGAGTAGGATAGCAGGGTTAAGTCCCATGGCTTTACCCATTATTTTCGGTGTTATCACCATATCCATAAGGGCCTGTATGATGGCAAACACGGCCAAAGCCGACCCAAAGATAATCCAGAAATTCTGCCCTGTATCAGCCGCTTTGAGCAGTGCCAAGAATGCTGTTGGGACGAGGGCAAAGGTGTGAAGATAAGGTACAAGGTTGAGAATACCAATGAGTATGCCCAGTCCGATAGCCATTGGGAAGTCTATAATGGTGAAGCCAATACAGAAGAGTACTCCCATACAGAGTGATACCAGTCCTTGTCCACGGATGTAGTTATTGAGTTCTCGCTCTACGTCTTGTGCCAGTCCGGCCCAGAAAGGGCGTGCATTCTTAGGGAATATCTTAATCCAATTGTTAGTCAACACCTCATAATCAAGCAGGATAAAGAACATATACAGCAGGGTGATACATGAGGCAATGACAGAGAGAATGACACTCGCCGTCTGTCCTATTACCGAGAAAAGCTTCGGCATAGCGGTCCTGATGGTGTTTCTAAAGTCCGGACTCTTCAGGTATCGTTCGATTTCATATTGGTTCTCCTTAATCCACTGCTGCACCATTGTCGATACATTGTTTGTGTGAGTCGTCTCGTTTAGATAGCGATTGGCTATGTGCATGAATCGATCTACTTGGTCTATCATTGGCGGAACAATGAAATAGAAGATAGCAGCAAAGATTGCTATAACAAATAGTAGGGTGACTATAATACTTAAAGCTCTGCCTGGTACGTGTAGTTTATACTGTACAAACTTCACAATCGGATAGAGGAGATAAGCTAATAACCATGCTATGAAGAAGGGTAGGAGTACCTCAGATAGTTCGTTGATGATAAATCCAACTGTTAGAACAGCAAGTGCAATAAGTGCCCAACGGATGAACTTATCGAAAGTAATTGTTTGTCTCATAAGTCTTTTTAAACGTTTTTGTTTGCTTCTTCCTGTGTCGCCTTCTTGTAGCATTCACGGCATAGAGGCTCGTATTCCTGCTGCTCTCCGAGCATCACTCGTCGATTGTCGGCAATGAGACGGTGGCTAACGTATGCCAACGCACCACACTTCACGCAGATTGCATGCACCTTTGTTACCTCGTCTGCAATAGCACAAAGAGCTGGGATAGGGCCGAAGGGAACACCCTTATAGTCCATGTCGAGGCCTGCAATGATAACACGCACACCGTTGTATGCTAACTTGTTGCACACTTCTGTTAGTCCTTCGTCTAAGAATTGGGCCTCGTCAATACCCACGACGTCAATGTCTGAGGCAAGAAGGAGAATGTTTCCAGATGAATCAATAGGGGTGGAATGGATGGAGTTCTGGTCATGACTGACTACATCCTCGTCCGAATAACGTGTGTCAATAGAAGGCTTAAAGATCTCAACCTTCTGCTTTGCGAACTTAGCACGCTTCATACGACGGATGAGTTCTTCTGTTTTACCAGAGAACATACTGCCACATATCACCTCAATACGCCCTTGACGACGTCTTTCTCCATTATGATTATCTATCTTTGCCATAGTTATTGCAAAGATAGATAAATTACGAGGAATAGTCATACTATAAGCGTTAAAAGTTATTGTGTAGGCCTATTCTTTGTCCTTTTGAGGGTGAGAACTGGGCAACTCGACGGATTTTCCCAGTGTTATTCGACAAGAATAGTCTTTTCTTCAACCGTTCTCTATGGTCGTGATGAGGCTTAATAGGAGTGGTGGGCATACTGAATATCAACTTTATTTAGCTTTCAATGCGTTATTAAATGTTGTTGGAAAGGTTTTTGTCTGTTAAGTTTTCTTGGAAAGTAAAGGATTTATTAAGATTTTGTTTTAGCCTTGTTGTTATAAAACATACTGACAGACTGTGTTTTAGAATATTTTACGCTTGAAAGGATGAGATGATAAGTATGATGTTTAATAACGCTTTTGGGTTAAAATTATAACATCATTGTTACTAAGTTTTGTCCCTTGCAAATGGAGATGTTTGTTATGTAAAAAAAGCTAATTTATTTTGTTCTTCTACACAATTGCTTTACATTTGCATTCAACAATGGGAACATTATATCTCGTACCGACACCGGTTGGAAACATGGAGGACATGACGCTCCGTGCCATCAGAGTCCTAAAGGAAGCTGATTTAGTATTGTGTGAGGATACTCGAACATCGGGTATTCTATTGAAGCACTTTGAGATTAAGAACCGTCTTATGTCTCATCATAAGTTTAATGAACATGCAAGTACTGCCAATATTGTCAATAGACTGAAGGCTGGAGAGACGATTGCTCTTATCTCGGATGCGGGGACTCCGGGTATTAGCGACCCTGGTTTCTTCCTTGCTCGTGAGGCTGCTGCTAACGGGATAACCGTTCAGACGCTTCCTGGAGCAACCGCTTTTGTACCTGCATTAGTGTCAAGTGGCTTACCATGCGACCGCTTCTGCTTTGAAGGATTCCTCCCTCAGAAGAAAGGACGCAAGTCTCATTTAGAGAGCTTAACCGATGAGACGCGCACAATGGTGTTCTATGAGTCCCCTTATAGAGTGGTGAAGACGTTGGAGCAGTTCGCTGAGGTGTTTGGAGCAGAGCGACAAGTAAGTTGCTGTCGTGAGATTTCAAAGGTGCACGAGGAGAGTGTTAGAGGAACATTGGCAGATGTTATCGCCCATTTCAAAGAGACGGAACCACGAGGAGAGTTCGTTATTGTTGTGGCAGGAAAGGACAAAGTAAAGTCTTCTGAACGGAAGAAACAAATGGATAAAAACGTGAAAGTATGAATAAACTATTAGTTTTTGCAGTATGTGGAGCCCTTGCGCTGGCATCCTGCAACCAAGACAAGAAGTCGGCATTAAACCCATCTGAAATAAAGAGTGACTCTTTGCGTAACATCATTGATGCTCGTGACCACGAGATAAACGATATGATGGGAACGTTGAACGATATCCAACAGGGCTTTGCAGCTATCAATGAAGCAGAGAATAGAGTGACGATTGCGAAGGATGGTGAGCGTGTTGATAAGGCAGAACAGATGAAGGAGAACATCCAGTTCATCGCTCAGCGTATGCAAGAAAACCGTGAACTCATCAAGAAACTACAGCAGCAATTACGCGAGACAGGCTTTAAGGGTGACGCAATGAAGGAGACCTTGAATCGTTTGACCAATCAGCTGAGTTCTAAGGAGCGTGAGTTGAAGCAGTTGAGGGCTGAGTTAGAGTCAAAGAACATTCATATCAAGGAACTTGATGAGACTATCACTGGCTTGAATACAGACGTTGCTAATCTCAAGACAGATAAGGAGAACCTTACAGCCGATAAAGAGAACCTTACGAAAGAGAAGGAGAGTTTGCAAACAGAAAGCAACCAGAAGACCGAAACCATTAATACACAAGACAAGCAGTTGAACACTGGTTGGTATGTATTCGGTACTAAGAGCGAGTTGAAGGCACAACGTATTCTCGACGGAGGAAAGGTGTTGCAGGGTTCGTTCAACAAGAATTACTTCACAAAGATAGATATCCGTATCAACAAGGAGATCAAACTTTATAGTAAGAGTGCACAGTTGTTGACAGCGCATCCAAGCAGCAGTTACACGCTAACAACTGATACAAACGGACAGTATGTACTTCGTATCACTGACCCACAGACATTCTGGAGCACAAGCAAATACTTGGTTATTCAGGTTAGATAATCATAAAATACAAAATAAGAAAGAGGAGATGTGTTATAACAGCACATCTCCTTTTTTATTTCTCCAAACTTACTCCAGTCTCACAATTGGATATATTCAGAAGAGGGTAACTATTTCTTCAAAAAAGGTTGACGGTTTCTTCAAAAAAGGTAGACCTTTTTGCCCAAAAAGGTCTACCTTTTTTGTAATCGTGTTATCTGTTATGTCAGCTTCAATAAAACCTAAAGAAACCACTATTGAAGTGGTGCTTCGTCTTTTAGATTTACTAATTTCGTGGTAAACAAGAGGCTGAGTGTGACGAAGGCTGCACCTATTGCCAGTCCAATATACTGAACGTTGTGAAGCAAGGTAAGGATGAATTCTGATTCAGTTCCATTGATATATCTATCAAAGATAGTAGGTAGTGTGAAGCTTGCAAGCGTCACTATACAGCCCAAAACAACACCGACAGCAAGCAGTTTAAGCGACATCAGTTTGTTCTTTCGGCTCTCCGCACGTTGATATGCCTTAACTTCTTCGATGAGTTCCATCTGTCGTTGCAGTCTTTCCATGAACGTTCTGTCATCCGATAGTTGTGGATGATAGTCCGAGAGTAAGTCTTTCAAGAATTTATCTTCGTTCATCTTTCCAAAATATGTTTAAGTTCTTGCCGTCCACGTGAGAGTTGTTTCTTAATCGCATCCTCACTGTTTTCGGTTATCTCTGCAATCTCTTTTATTTGATAACCCTGCATATAATAGAGCAGGATACTTGTGCGCATTGTCTCCGAAAGCGTTGCCAACGCTGTGTGTAGTTCTTGATAGCGGAAGGCTTCATCACTCTTACTGTTCCCTTGGAGCATGATAGCCTTCTCAAGGGGTAGTTCCTGCTGGTGCTTCTGTTTGCGGCGGGAGTCGATGAAGATACGATAAGCTATTTTCATCAGCCAAGCCGAGAACTGTCCCCGTTCGTCATATTGGCTGCTGCGGAGGTAGGCTTTGATAAGTGCCTCTTGAGCAATATCGTCAGCTTCAGCACTATTGCCGCAGCATAAAGCCGTCAGGAACCGACGTAGATGTGCCTGTTCCCGACCGACCTGTTCGACGAATTGTTCTCTTGTCATAATAACCTAATCGTTGTTTTTCAAGTTTTCCAAAGTCTTTTTGGCATTGTTATAGGCAGCTAACAGCCCGCAGCCTACTGCCAATGGGACAACGCCAAATACAGAACCTATAGCAATATATCTTCTGTCAAAGTCTTGCAGGATGCTCAGAGCTATAATAACCAGGATGGTTATCGCCCCTCCGATAAGACAGATTGTCCCCCAAAGTAGTTCCTGGTGCATTTTTGTCATCAGTTGCTCTTTGTATGATTTCTTTGAAGGGTTCAGCTTGTCGAGAAACTCCTGCACGTCAATGTCAGGATTCTTTTCAATAATAGCCGTAACAATCTCGCTTCTTTTGTCCGTTTCGTGTTGTTTGTTACGGTAAGAGAGCCAAGCCATTATGATAGGAAGAACTACTGCAATTGCTATTGGAACGAGACTTTTAATGATTGATTCTAATATTACATAATTCATAATCATTTGTTTTTAATATGTTATACATTTGGTTTTCTTTCTGAACCGATTCACTTGTATAACGTTATTGGTTTGTAAAAGGTGACAGCAAAGGCATAAATTTATTTGTTTTATGGTATTAATTGTATTCTTGATAATGGCTCTTTTTTATGCTAACAACAGCTTTTGAGCGAATTATTTACATGAAAAGAAATATTTATTGTCGTGTAAATAATTATTTTTCTTCATGAAAGAAAATATTTCTTTTCATGAAAATAATTTGTTGGAGTGTAGCTATGAGAGGTTAAAAGGGCATCTATCAGCAGTTTATCTCTTACCTCTAATATTCGTAGAGAGCACAAGTAAAATCCTTTCTCTTTCCTTTCTCTCTCTTTATTTGTATCAGGAACAGAGGTGATGTCTTAACTCCTTTCACTCCCTTTCACTCCTTAACTCCTCAAAACCTACCTTCTCTCTTGGAAGAATTGCTGCATCAAGGCACGACATTCATCTTCCATCACACCGTATGTGACGTTAGCTTTAGGGTGGAAAGCCTTGGGTGCATGTTCATGATAGCCTCGTTTTTCATCGTGACAACCATAGACAATGCGTCGGAGTTGTGCCCAGCCGATGGCGCCAGCACACATAATGCAAGGTTCTACAGTTACATATAGCGTGCAATCCTGCAGATATTTTCCTCCCAACTCATTGGCTGCCATGGTTATTGCTTGCATTTCTGCATGGGCAGTAACGTCATTGAGCGTCTCTGTCAGGTTATGGGCACGAGCGATGATACGGTCGCGGCATACCACAATAGCACCAACAGGGATTTCACCTTCTTTATAAGCCGCTTCGGCTTCAGCCAATGCACGCTGCATATAGTATATGTCTTTCTTGCTTTGTTCTTCTGTACTCATACTGCAAAAATACGGGTTTTATTTTGATTTTACGAAAGATTATTCTAACTTTGTGCGTGAATATTAATGTACACAATTCTTGACGGGAGTGATAAAGTTTAAGGATTTTAGAAGAAGTAGGCAATACCTTTGTTTCATCCGTAAATCGATTTGATACGTATAAAGAATTATCTTATCTCCTTCTAATAGTCTGAACTTCTAAAACTTCTGCAAGTTGAGGAAAGAAAGACGCATGGCATACCATAACGAATTAGGTAAATGGGGAGAGGATGTGGCTGTAAGCTATCTCCAACAGTTGGGTTATGTCATTCTGCATCGTGATTGGGATTATCATCATCGAGACTTAGATATTGTTGCAATAGATAATGGTACGCTGGTTATCGTTGAAGTAAAGACCCGAAAGAATGAGCAGTTTGCTGATGCCGATGAGGCTGTCACCGTGCAGAAAGTGCGTTCGCTCTCGATAGCTGCCAATGCATACGTCAAGCGATATAATATCAATTTGGATATCCGCTTTGATATAATCACTGTCGTAGGGCAGCCAACAGGAACCAATGAAGTGCGCCACGTGAAGGATGCCTTTCTTCCATTCATATAAAGAATAGATTGTAAATGAAGATAATAGATGCCGTATTAGGCTTTTTCAAGCCAACAGTAGTAGAAAAAGAAAGAGAAATTAAGGTCGTAAAGCTGGATTCTGTCGATAGTACAAATGCCTATCTGCGCACTTACACACCTGCTGAAGATGAGCCAATGACAGTCGTTGTTGCCGATTATCAGACAGCAGGAAAAGGGCAGGGGACGAACACTTGGGAAAGTGAAGCTGATAAGAACCTGTTGTTCTCGGTACTTGTACACCCGACGATGCTGCCTGTTCGTAGTCAGTTCCTACTCTCTGAAGCTGGTGCTTTGGCTCTGAAAGAAGCTTTGGCAGACTATGTGAAAGAGGATATCCGCCTGAAATGGCCCAATGACATCTATTGGAAAGATAAGAAACTGAGCGGAACACTGATTGAAACAAAACTCGCTGCGGGGCGTATAAAGGATTGCGTCTTTGGTGTGGGACTGAATGTAAATCAGGAAACGTTCCATAGTGACGCTCCTAATCCCGTTTCTCTCTGTCAGATTTTAGGGCATGAGGTTGACAAAGAAGAACTGCTGAAAAAGATTATCAAGAAGTTCTCAGAACTCTATCAGCTGTTAGAGATGGGCGGATATAATGATATTAGTGCAATGTATCACGAAGCCTTGTATCGTCGTGGAGGCTTTCATAAGTTCCGTGATGCTGATGGCGAGTTTGAAGGCGCTATCGTTGAAGTAGAAGACGATGGACATCTTATTCTTCGTGATAGCAAGGGTATGATACGTGAATATCAATTTAAAGAAGTAGAATTTATTATATAATAAGGTGTTTGGGAAAGTAAAGAAGTTCCTTCAACTCCTTCAACTCCAAAAATAATGGCAAGATTTAAAAGAATTCTCTTGAAACTTTCGGGTGAGAGTTTGATGGGAAAACAGGGCTTCGGTATCGACCCTGAGCGTCTTAGCGATTATGCTAAGCAGATTAAGGAAGTACATGAAATGGGTGTACAGATTGGTATCGTAATCGGTGGCGGTAACATCTTCCGTGGTTTGAGCGGTAGCCAAAAAGGCTTCGATCGTGTGAAAGGCGACCAGATGGGTATGTGTGCAACCGTTATCAACTCTCTTGCTCTTAGCTCAGCACTTGAGGCAATCGGTGTGAAAGCTAAGGTTTTGACCGCTATTCGTATGGAACCAATCGGCGAGTTCTATAGCAAGTGGAAGGCTATCGAGGCTATGGAGGCTGGTTATGTATGTGTTTTCTCAGCAGGAACGGGATGTCCTTATTTTACTACGGATACCGGTTCAAGTCTGAGAGGTATTGAAATTGAGGCAGATGTGATGCTTAAGGGTACACGTGTAGACGGTGTCTATACAGCCGATCCAGAGAAGGATCCAACGGCAACAAAGTTCTCTGAGATTACATACGACGAGATTTACAATAAGGGACTCAAGGTGATGGACCTCACTGCAACGACTATGTGTAAGGAAAACGACCTCCCTATCTATGTCTTTAATATGGATGTTGTAGGCAACCTAAAGAAGGTGATGGACGGAGAAGACATTGGTACGCTGGTACATAACTAATTCGGAATATATTTCAACGAAGTGTTGTTGCAGCTGGTAGTTGGCTATCTGGCTGCAACAACCTATAAAGTAAAAATCGACGAGAGAACTATTCTTAATCCTAAAAACCTTTTGAACGCAGATTGATAAGAATATATTGAATATAAATATTAAATATATACATTATATAAAGATATTGGAATAATTTTCTTATCTTTGCAGTTCAAATTCTAATAGTATATGATTATGAAAAGAAGAAATACACTACTTATCCTCTTTACGCTGCTGTTTAGCCTCACAGCGATGGCACAGCAAAACCCTGTTCACTTTTCTGTACAACAGAAGCAGGTCTCTCCAACAGAGGTAGAGGTTGTCTTCTCTGCGAAGATAGACCAAGGATGGCATGTATATTCAACTAATCTTCCAGCCGATGGTCCTACTTCGGCGACTCTACATGTGGACAAGTTGGAAGGTGTGACACCAGTTGGTAAACTCACAGCACGTGGTAAAGAGTTGAATGTCTATGATAAGACTTTCGAGATGAAGCTACGTTATTTCGAGAATAGCGTTGGTTTCGTTCAGCGTTACAAGATAACAGCCAAGACCTACAGTATAAAAGGTTACTTGGAATATGGTGCTTGTAACGATGAAATGTGTTTGCCACCAACACAGGTTGAATTTAACTTTAAAGGTAATGGACCTGCTTCCGCGCCTGCAGCAACACCAACAGCTGCTAACGCAGAAACGGAAAAAACAACGACAGCTGCTACTGATGTAGCAGCTGATGGTTTATCTGCACTTACCGCAATGACTGCAGATACTGCAAAAAAGTCTGATGTTTTGCCAGGCGATACTGCAGGATCTGTAAAGCAAGAGAATGCACAAGTCAATGCAGATGTTAACTTGTGGCAACCAGTTATCAAAGAGTTGTCAGCCTTCAATAGCACCAAGGATAGCACTAACAGCTCTCTTTGGAGTATCTTCTTTATGGGTATCCTCGGTGGTTTCATCGCTTTGCTCACCCCTTGTGTATGGCCTATCATCCCAATGACTGTCAGCTTCTTCCTCAAAAGAGCGAAGGATGACCGCAAGAAGGGTATACGTGATGCAGTGACATACGGCTTGTCAATCATTGTTATTTACATGGGTTTGGCAACGGTTGTTACTTGGGCATTCGGTCCACAGAAATTGAATGAACTGGCAACAAACGCCCCGTTCAATGTGTTCTTCTTCCTGTTGTTAGTCGTCTTCGCCTTTAGCTTCTTCGGATGGTTTGAACTTCGATTGCCTTCTTCATGGGGTAACGCAGTTGATAATAAGGCTTCTGCAACAACAGGTTTGCTTTCTATCTTCCTTATGGCATTCACCTTGTCATTGGTTAGTTTCTCTTGTACAGCTCCTGTCGTAGGTCTTCTCCTCGTTCAGGCAGCGACAAGTGGCGACTGGGTTGCACCTGCTGTGGGTATGTTTGGCTTTGCTTTGGCTCTTGCCCTACCATTTACATTCTTCGCACTCTTCCCATCTTTGTTGAAACAAGCACCTAAGTCAGGTTCATGGATGAACATGATTAAGGTTGTGTTGGGTTTTATCGAGTTGGCATTCTCACTCAAGTTCTTGTCAGTAGCCGACCTCGCTTACGGTTGGCATATCCTTGATCGTGAGACATTCCTTTCCATTTGGATTGTTCTCTTTGGTCTTTTGGGATTATACCTCATTGGTAAACTCAAGTTTCCTCATGATGATCTCGAACAGAGGGCAATGCCAGTACCAGCTATCATGTTGGGCCTTTGCTCGTTAGCTTTCTCTGTTTACATGCTTCCTGGACTCTGGGGTGCACCTTGTAAAGCGGTTAGTGCGTTCGCACCACCTATTAATACACAGGACTTCAACCTTGCTCCACAGACCGTGCATGCTGCTTATACGGATTATGATGAGGGTATGCGTGCAGCGGCTGCAGCTGGTAAACCCGTCTTGATAGACTTTACTGGTTTCGGATGTGTTAACTGTCGTAAGATGGAGGCATCTGTCTGGACCGACTCACGTGTCGCTGAGAAGCTGAATAAAGACTATGTCCTTATTTCGCTTTATGTAGACGACAAGACTCCATTGAAGCAGCCTGTTGAGGTGAAACTACCTGATGGAACGTCACGTACACTGCGAACTATTGGTGACAAGTGGAGTTATCTGGAACAGACTAAGTTCGGTTACCTGGCTCAGCCATTCTATGTTCCTTTGGATAATGCGGGTAAGCCGTTGAATGGTAGCTTTAGTTTTAAGGAGGATGTACCTGCTTATCTTGAATTCCTCGATAAGGGCTTGGAGAATTATCACGCCAAACAGCAATAATGAAATAGGCTGACAACATTGCGCTTAACTATCTCGTAGATAGTATAGAGCCGTATAGTCATGTGTTCTGAAAGAGGTTGTATCAAAAAGACCATTGGAAGGTCTTGATTGATACAACCCTTTGTTCTATTTATACCTGAAGCCTTTACTATCGCACGAGGGGATACGTACTATTTGGTAAACGTACCTTGTACAGATAAAGTATTAGTTTCTTCCATGTTATTTAATGCTTTTAAGAATAAAAAGGTGTAAGGATGAAGATCGTAAGAGGGTAGTCTGTGAGTATATGTCATTTGGTTTGGTAGATGTTAATGTTAAGTGAAAAAATACCATTAAAATGTACATTAGGCTATCAAAAAACAATAATAATGAATAGAATTCTTTATTTTTAATAATAAAGTCGCTTGTATTTTTGTTTTTTTTCGTACTTTTGCAGAATAATAGGTAAAAAGGTATAGTCTACCTGTGAAGGTGACTAATTAATAGTATAAATAGTTATAAAGAAGACATTTCTTCTCTCTGAACAATTATTAACGTAAGAGTTTTCGAGTTAAAAAAGGATTGTATTTTCAAGTAACAGAATTTCATAATTTTAGAGAACGATGCAGAAGATTAAATTCCTCCAGCGCGTAATATGTGTTCTTCTACTGAACCTTTTATGCATTGGGCCATTAAGTCTCCCTACGTCAGCGCAAGAACTGAATGGTGCAAAAGTAACTCTCTCTATGCATGATGCGACAGTAGAGGATTTTGCTAATGAAGTTGCTAAGCAGACAGGATTGAATGTAAAGTTTGCAGATGATGATGTGAAGGCGTTTAAGGGTGTGTCCCTTGATGTACGCGATCAGTCAGTTTCAAGTTTGTTACTGAACTTGGCAAACCAGTTCCCACTCTCATATACCGTTGAGGGCAACACCTTGACGTTTGCAAAGAAGGAAACGGTGCAACGTAAAGGTGGTGTTCGTGGTCAGGTTACCGATAATAACGGTGATCCTATCATTGGTGCCGTTATCCGTGTGGATGGTGTGAATGGTGGTTATGTGACCGATATTAATGGTGAATACGACATTGTGACCAATCTCAAAGAGGTGCACATGACCGTGTCATATATTGGTTATAAGACAGTTACTAAGACTGTGAAGAATGGTGCTATAGCCAACATCACGTTGCGTGAAGACTCAAAGGAGATGCAAGAAGTGGTTGTGACCGGTTATCAGACTAAGAATAAGAACTCGTTTACAGGTTCTCAGGTAGCTGTAAGTCGTGACCAGTTGATGAATGTAGGTACGAAGAATGTATTGCAGAGTATTGCGAGCTTCGTTCCTGGTATGGTCATCGCAGATGATAACCTCAAAGGTTCTGACCCTAATAAGGTGGCAGAACTCAATATTCGTGGACGTGCCACTTTCGAAGGACAGGCCAATACACCAGTCTATGTGGTAGATGGTGCACAGGTAACAGCAGAGTATGTTGCCGATATGGATATGAACGATATTGAGACCGTAACCGTATTGAAGGATGCTTCAGCATCTGCTCTTTATGGTGCGAAGGCTTCTGCAGGTGTCATCGTTATTACCACAAAGACACTTAAAGGTGGTAAGCTGAAAGTGAACTATAGCGGTACAGTGCGTCTGTCAACGCCTGACTTACATGATTATCACTTGTTGAATGCACGTCAGAAGTTGGAGTATGAGCGCCTTGCGGGTTTGTTTACAGACACAAGTCCTGCAACTCAATATACACTTGATAAGGATTATGCACGTATATATAATGACATCCAAAGAGGTGTAGAGACTGATTGGTTGTCTAAGCCATTGCGTAATGCTATCTCTCAGTCACACAGTTTGAGTGTAGATGGTGGTGACGACCGTGCAAAGTATAATCTCGGTATTCGTTATGGTAAGGATTCTGGTGTTATGAAGGGCTCTGATCGTACTCGTCTTTCAACTAATTTCCGCCTCTCTTACAATATTGCAGGTAAGTTCTTCGTGTCTAACAGTTCGACACTCTCGTCTGTAACGAGTAACGTGTCACCTTATGGTGATTTCTCAGACTGGGTTAAGATGAATCCTTATGAGAACCCATATAACTCTGATGGACAGTTGCGTTCTTCGCTATATCATGACTTAGCAAACCCATTATATGATGCTTCGTTAGGTAGTTATAGTAATTCAAACAACTTCGACTTCCTTAATACAACTAATATTCAGTTGTGGTTCGGTGAAAAGATACGTTTGGATGGTGATTTCACAATCGACCGTAGCAAGCAAGATAGACGTACTTTTACATCTCCTTTTGCCTATAATGAGATCCGTAATAAGACGGCTGATCAGCGTGGTTCACTGACTGATAGTTGGGTAAACACCACTACATTGCAGGGAAAACTTATGTTGTCATACAACAACTACTTCTTTAAGAAGCTCTTCCTTACTGCAATGGGAGGTAGTAGTATGGAGTCTACGTCAACAGATGCGGCTTCCTATACTTCAATAGGATTCTATTCTGATAAGTTAGGACACCCAGCTTTTGCTACAGCGTATGCTGCAACGCGTCCAAGTGGCTCTGATACACAGACGAGAGGAGTTGGATTCTTTGTTAATGCCAATACGATCTGGGATAATAAATATTTCCTCGATCTTATCTATCGTTATGAGGGTTCATCTCGTTTCGGTAAGAATCAGCGCTTTGCCCCATTCTGGAGTGTTGGTGGTGGATGGAATATTCACAACGAAAAGTTCATGAAGGGCTCGCAAGTATCGCTCTTGAAGCTCCGTGCCAGTGTAGGTTATTTGGGTAACATCAACTTTAACCCGTATCAAGCACTGACTACTTATAGCTATAATAGTTCATATTTCTATGGCAAGGGAACTGGTGCTACGCCAATTACTATTGGTAACCCAGATTTGAAATGGGAGCGTACGCTGAGTACTAATATCGGTGTTGACTTCACTGCCTTCCGTGGTCGTGTCGACCTTTCAGCCGATTACTATATCAAGAATACTGATAACCTGCTCTTGGATATCACCAAGGCACCATCAGTGGGTGTGACTACTTCACGTGAAAATATTGGTGAGGTGCAGAACTCAGGATTTGAGCTCCGTCTGCGCACCTTCCCAATTCAGAATAAAGACTGGCAGTGGTCGCTCGGTTTAACATACGCTTATAACAAGAATAAGATTAAGAAGATCAGTAATTCTCTGCGTGAACAAAATGAGAAGAACAAGGCTGATAATGGTGTTGCACCACTTCCTATCTATGAAGAAGGTCAGTCTTTAACTGCTTTGAAGGTTGTTCCTTCTGCAGGTATCGACCCTGTAACAGGTCAGGAGATCTTCATTAAGCGTGATGGAACATACACCTTTGTTTATGATTCAAATGATAAGGTAATCTTCGGGGATACCAACCCTATAGGTACAGGATCTATCAACTCTTATCTCACCTATAAGCGTTTTGCTTTGAGTTGCTCATTCTTGTACTCCTTCGGAGGTTCTCTTTACAACGAAACCTTAGCAACAAAGGTTGAGGGAGCTAATCCTAAATACAATGCTGATGAGCGTGTATTAAATGACAGATGGAAGACTCCTGGAACAATAGCAAAGTACAAGCGTATTGACGATACAACTACTCCGTATCAGACATCACGCTTCGTAGAGAAGAACAACTTCTTGCGTATGAGCAGTTTGTCACTCTCTTATGAGGTTCCAACGACCTTTATTCAGAAGTATGGATTGAAGCGTATGTTCTTGGAGCTTCTTACTAACGACCTCTTCTATCTGTCAACAGCGAAGAGGGAACGTGGTTTGAACTATCCATACGATAGGAGTTTTGAGTTCTCAGTACGTTTCTCACTCTAAAACTAAATTAGGATTACAATGAAGAAGATAACGAAATATATAGGAATATCCATGGTGGTTGCGCTGCTTACATCGTGTAACGACTTCTTGGATGTACAGCCTAAAGGGCAGCTTACAGATGACGAGATGTTCACTGATATTACTGGTTATGAGGATGCTATGTTTGGTATTTATGGTAAGTTAGCTTCATCTAACCTCTATGGAAGTAATCTCTCATGGGGTATGGTGGATGAGTTAGGCCAGCAGTTCGGTTATGACAATACACAAGACGTAAGTTACTACTTGAACCGCTATCAATATACTAACCAGCAAACACGCAACGTTGTAGATGCTGTCTGGAGCAATATGTATAACAACATCTCTAATGTCAACAATGTGTTGAGACATATTAATGATATTAGTGCAGGTGAACAAGAACGCAAGATGATTCACGGTGAAGCCTTGGGTCTGCGTGGCTTTATGCACTTCGACCTTGCTCGTCTTTACTGTACAGACTATACGCGCAGTGATGCAAATACTCTTGGATTACCATACGCAACAGAGTTTAATCTGAAGAATCGCACACGTTACACCTTGCAGGCAACGTTCAACCTTATTCTTAAGGACTTGAATCAGGCTGACTCATTGTTGACAGACGACAATGATGTTACCTACGATAACAATTTCGTACGTGATTATAGCAAGGGACGTGTGATACTTTTCAATAAGTTTGCCGTTAAAGCTACGAAAGCTCGTGTGTATTACGCTATGGGTAACTACACAGAAGCTGCTAAATATGCCCGTGAGGTTATCAATGCAACACAGAACTTTAAGTTGAATACAAGTACATCACTTGATTCTGTGATGCGCTTTCCTGCTAACAAAGAGATGATTTTTGGAGTTTATGCAGCCGACCGTTCAACAACTATTCGTTCAACATTCCTGCGTTCAACAGGTTATGGTTCCTTCGTTGAAGGCCGTCGTGATTTGCGTAGTCTCTATGAGGTCGACCAATTCACGGCTCTTAGCTCTGACCTCCGATACACCTCTTTCTTTAGAGAAAATACGTCGGGTTCAGCTTCTTCTTTCAGCTTTATTCGTCTAATCCAGAATGATGCTGAGGCTACAAGAGGTGCATTGAAAGGCTTTGTGTTAATTAGTTTGCCAGAGATGTATTACATCTTGAGTGAAAGTCTTTATGATTCAAACAAGACGGAGGCTATCAGTCTACTCAATCAGGTTAGAAAGAGTAGGGGATTAGGCGATGTTGATGCAGCTAAGGTAGCTACACGTACACTCTTCGAGCAGGAGATGATGCGTGAACGTATGCGTGAGTTCCCTGGTATGGGTCAGACCTTCTATGCGTTGAAGCACTACAATCGTAGTTTTACTGACTTTAGAAATATTGACACATATCAGCCTTCAGATGCCATCTTTAATCTCCCTTGGCCAGATAGAGAGAATGAGTATGGTGATCAGGCAGTTCATAATGAATAATACATATCAAGCAGTCTGTATGTTTTAGCACTGCTATACGACATGATCAAGGCGATTTGTAATAAGCGTTTAGCTATGCTAAATCACAGACTTAAGTGTATAAAAGAAAAGATATAAACGTATAGACAGATATTGTAGTTCGTAAAGACTTAAATAGGATATACTTTTAGAAGGGCTGACTAATATACTATTCCATTGATGTTTACCCTTTACATGGTGTATGATAAGTCTTAACACCAGAGTAGAATATGGTATGGTGAGTTTATGATGGTCTTATGCAGTAGGGCAAAAAAGACTGATCCACCATGAGAATTACTTATCGGACAACACTAAAAAACAAATGATTATGTATAAATCAATCACAAACTTCTTCGCTATCGGTGCTATAGCACTATCGTTGACAGCGTGTTCAAACGATAACTACGAGGGAGAATACTCAAAAGATGGTACTTTCGAAGGGGCAAATCAGGTTTATTTCGACCTCAATAATGCTTCTGACACATTATATAATTATTCATTCGGAACACTACCTACCAGCGTGACCTCTGACACAATCAATGTGAAGGTGAAACTCGCAGGAGTAAGAAAGTCACAGGTGCAGCACTATAAGGTGGTTGTTGACCCAAGTAGTTCGGCAAAGGCTGGGGTTCACTTTGTAGCAATCAATAGTGACCAGACAATACCAGCTGACAGTCTTTCAGCGAGTTTCCCAGTAGTTCTTTTGCGTCAGAACCTTAGTGATACGAAGAATGACAGTATTCGTCTTGTTCTGCGTTTGGAAGCATCTGACGACCTTGGTGTTCGTTTTCCTGACAAGATAAAGAGGATAATCACCTTCGATAATGTACTTGAAAAGCCTTATTGGTGGTCAAATCCTACACTCCAAGCAATGGGACTTCCTGCCTATACGCCAGCTAAGTATCGCTATCTACTGTCCTTGTATAATTCAGATGCAAGAGCGATAGAGAAGGCTGTAAGTAACCCACGAAGTTGGACACAGCTTTACAGGAATATTCAGAAGTTGAAAGCTTACTTTGCAGCTAACCCTGAGTAATCACATTCATTGGTATAACCATTAATATAATTACACGAAATATGGTAAAGAAATATTTATATCTCTTGGCTATAGCAGCCCTTACCTTCTCATCATGTATTAAAGATGATTCAACAGAAGGAGGCGATAATGTGTCTGTAATCAGCCTGCAGACACCTCTGAACAGTAGCTATACGCTTAATCAAGGAGATACATTGAAGATTAATCCTACGGTATTACAAAGTAATGGTAAGCAGAAACTCACCTACGAATGGGAGATAAATCATAAGTTGGTATCGAGTGATTCTGCACTTGTCTATCCTATTCAGACCTCTGGAACCTATACTGGACGTCTGCGTTTGAGCAATGGTCAGAATATTCAGATCTATGAGTTCAATGTGAACGTAGAGTATGCTTATACGAAGGGTGTCTTCCTCTTGGCTGAAAAGGACAACAAAGCAATTCTTTCCTACGTGCCGACAGAGGACGTAAATAAGAGTTTCCAACTTGATGTGTTGGGTGCTAACAATCCGAATACGAACTTCGGTACACCTTGCTCAATGGCATGGAACAAGACGATTGGTAGTCAGACAAATAATGTTCTCATCATTGCTGCAGGCAATCCATCAACACTTTATCAGCTTGATGGCTATGAGATGCTATCACTTTTCCAAACTCCTGTTGGTGAGAAGGTAATACAGGTAGAGGCAAACTCTGACCCAGGTTCACCGAAGGTAATGGCAATCACAAAGAACAACTTGTATTCTTTGGGCTTGAACTCAACCAATTTGATTTCACAGACATCACGCTTCACAAGCGCAGTAGGAGGTTCTGTTAAGTTTGCAGACCGCATGACACCATGGTGGAGAGACGATCTCTTTTATGCTCATGGCGATGCTTACTTCGACAACGCACATGGTTCTCTGTTGGCAATGGCTATCGAGAATACATCAGTTCCTGCAGAAGTATTAAAGGGAACCTTCACAGGTGATACGTTGGTAGGTATGGGTAGTGTGAATAAGCAGCGTAACCTTGCTTTGATAACCAATCAGACAAGCACTGGTACATTCTACTTTACATATATTTTCCCAGGTTATTACTCTTCTTCTGCGGATAAGCGAATTGCCGCAAATGTGCTTTATCGTGTTGCGATGCCTTCTACTTCTGGTATTGCTAACGGTTCTGTCGTACGTTCTGCACGCAGTAAGAATATTGTTTATTATACCAATGGTAATGCTGTCTATGCTCACAACGTTCTTGCCAATAGTAATTTCCCAACTTCTGCACTGTTTACAGTAGGGAACAGTACGGAGAAGATAGTTGATATGACATTCTCAGATGATGATAATCTCATCTATGTCGCAACCAATGATGCGTCAGCTGCTATGCAAGGTAGCCTCTACTGCTACGATACACAGACCAATACACTACGCTGGTCTAAGCAGAATATAACAGGACGCATAGTTAAGGCATTATTCAGAAACAAATAATACACTAATGATAAGAATGAATTTCTCATTTAAGAACTCTTTACTTGGAGGGGCATTATTGCTCCTCCTTGTATTGCAAAGTACTGTTGCAAAAGCTGATGATGACAAGTCTAAGTCTAAGCCTAAAAAGGAAACGAAGTATGACAGACTCTTTAAGGATAAGAAGACAGAGACAGCACGCAGTAAGTTTATTACTGTTCATAAGCTTGACAACAAGATTTACTTTGAGTTGCCACGTACTTTGTTGAAAAAACAGATGATGCTTGGTGGAGTAATAACCTCTACCACTGATGCATCTACAGTCACTGTTGGTTCTACAAGTTCTAACCCTGTCTTGTTCTACTTTGACATACAGGATAGCTCGGTCGTTATGAAGACTCCTAACAATGTTCTTTTCAAGGAGAATGCGAACTCAGCAGACCTTGATAGTGCATTGGCCTTGAACTATCGTGATGGTATTTGGCAGGGTTTTAACATCTTAGCTTACAACAATGACAGCTCTGCTGTTGTCTTTGATGTAACCTCTTTGTTAGGTAAACCAACCAACCTTATTTCGGTTATGCCAACGAAGAATGGTAATTATAGCCTTAAGGCAACTCCAAAATCAGAACTTTCGTTCATTCGTGGGATAAAGAGTTTTGATACAAACGTTATCGTTAACAATGACTTTACGTATGGTGTGTCAACCTCTCTGATGTCTATGCCTATCGGTGGCGAGCGTCCTACAACTGTAGGTGTTAGTTATAGCGTAGCACTTGTGCCTGAGTCTGCAATGCGTCCACGTATCATGGACTCACGTATCGGTGTGGATTATTCTGTTCGTTTGGGTATTCCTCAGGAAGGTGCAAGTACTAAGCGCATCTTCTTCTCACATCGTTGGAACCTCGTCCCAAAGGATAAGAAGGCGTATGCAAAGGGTAAGTTGACTCAACCTGTCAGTCCTATCCGTTTCTATTTGGACAATACTTTCCCAGAGTCATGGAAGCAACCTATCCGTGAAGGTATCCTTGAATGGAACAAAGCATTTGAGAGAATAGGCTTTAAGAATGCTATTGAGGTGGTTGATTTCCCACAGAAGCAGAGCGATTTCGACCCAGATAACATCCAATATTCTTGTATTCGCTACATACCAAGTGGTTCTTCATCTGCTCCTAAGAGTGATGTCCATGTCAATCCTAATACAGGAGAGATTATGGCAGCCTCTATGTTCATCTATTCTGATGTCGAGAAGTTGTTACATAAGTGGCGTTTGATTGAAACAGGTGCCGTTGACCCATCAGTACGTAGCAACTGTTTGTCTGCAGCTAAGTTTGCTGAAGGCTTGAAGATGTTGGTAACAAAGGAGACAGGTAGTATGTTAGGACTTTTGGATAACCTCGGTGCTTCTGCTACTTATTCTACAGACTCTCTGCGTAATGCACGTTTCACCACAACCATGGGACTTGCTCCTTCTGTTATGGATGACGTTCATTACAACTATGTTGCACAGCCTTCAGACAATGGTGTACGCCTTGCTCCAACAGGACTTGGCATGTATGACTACTTCACAATTGATTGGAACTATCGTTACTTTGATACTGATAAGGTTTCTATCAATGATGAGAAGAATACACTTGAGGCGTTTGTTGATAAGAAGGTGACAAACCCTCGTCTTCGTTATTATGCTGAGCGCAACTCAAGATGGGACCCTCGTCTTGCTGCTGGTGCACTTGGTAACGATATGATTACGAGTGCTAATCTTGCTAATAAGAACTATACAATTGTTGAAAACAATCTCTCTAAGTGGATAAAGAACGATGAGGATACTCGTATCAAGGACCAGCTCTATCTTCAAATATCACAGAATCGTTACGCCTTGTTCAAGCAGGTGCTGAGTAATGTTGGTGGTATGTACCTTAACAACATGAAGATTTCAGCAGGAGTACCGCAGTATCAGGTTGTTTCTAAAGATCTTCAGCGTCGTTCACTCTTGTGGTGTTTGCAGGAAGCTATGAGCTTCAAGAAGTATGCTAACCGTAACTACGAGCGTAAGGGCTACTTATCAGTGAGCTATTATGACCAGAGTTTGGAGTTCATGGGCTACGATTTGATGGCAGCACGTATGCGTGTGGCTATCACTTCTTACTTGAATCCAAACAGCTACACACAGAAAGAGTACTTTGATGATATCTATAACACCCTCTTCAAGAGTGTGGCTGAGATGCGTGCACCGTCTCAGGGCGAGCGTGTTTTACAGCGTGCGTTTATGAGTCAGGCACAGAGTGTTGTCTCTAAGGCTACTGGAAACGGTGGTTCTGGCGGTGGTTCTGGTGCTGGTACAGCTTTGAAGGGTGATGACCTCGGTGCTACTCCAGGTTTTGGCGACCCTTCTCAGAATCTTGCTCCAACTGTTGATATCTCACTTGCTGACAACTCTGAGCTTTATTTCTACAACTGTATGTTGAAGTTAAGAACGGCTTTGGAGAAATGTTTGAAGGCAAACTTGCCACTTGAGGCACGTACACACTACGAGATGATGCTCTTCAAAATCAATAAGACAATGGAGGTGAAGAAATGAGAAAGACTTCATTTATATCAATGAAATCGGTTCATGTAACCCTACTGGCAGTGGGCTTCTTAGGTCTCTCACTGTCAGCACAGGCTTTCCCTTTCTTTAAGAAGAAGAAAAAGAAGGCTACCACCACTACTACGGTGGCTAAGAAGGATGCCTATGAGCGCATTCTGACTGAAGAGAAGACAGACTCTGCTAAGGGACCATTCGTTTCCTTCTACAGGACAGGTGAGAAACTTCTTGTTGAGTTACCACCATCGTCTATTGGTCGTGACATGCTTATCGGTGCTACTATATCCTCTGTTTCAAGTCCACAGTTTGCTGAGGTAGGTACACGTGCTGGTTCTGTCTCTCACGTACGCTTTATAGAGAAAGATAGTTCTATCGTTATGCAGGCTATCAATTCAGAGTTGCTTGACGCACTGCCTACAGGTGATGCGAAGCAAGCACAAGCCACGAACTATCGTAACCTCGACTTCTATAGTTTCCCTATCAAGGCGAGAAACAAGAAGACGGGTGGTATTCTTTTTGATGCGTCTTCTTTCTTCTTGAGAGAAAGTAAGTATTTCCCAGTGATTGCAAAGATTGCTGGTCCATATCGTGTGGATGCTGACTTGAGGCCAGAGTGGATTAAGGTAACGTCTTTGAAGTCGTTTGCTAACAATGCTTGCATATCAATGATACGCAACTACGTTACCAATATGACTGGTAATAGTGGTAGTGTTGCTATTAGCAATCATCCTGTTTCTATCGGCGTACAGTTTACTTTAGCACTCCTGCCAGAGGATAAGATGACACCTCGTCTGAGTGATACACGTCTTGGTTACTTCCTCACACCGAAGTCAATCGTTAATGACAGTCTTATCGACCATGCAAGCTTTATCAATCGTTGGCGTGTAGAACCTAAGGATCCTGCTGCTTATTTTGCTGGTCAGCTCAGTGAACCTGTAAAACCAATCGTGTTCTATATCGATAATGCCTTCCCTGAAAAGTGGAAGCCAGCGATTAGAAATGCCGTCCTAAGATGGAATAAGGCTTTCGAACGTATTGGTTTTAAGAATGTGATGCGGGCTGTGGACTTCCCAACCAATGACCCAAACTTCGACCCAGATAACTTCCAATATTCTTGTATTCGTTATCTGCCTACGGCAACAGAGAATGCTATGGGACCATCATGGGTCGATCCACGTACAGGTGAGATTATCACAGCTACCGTACTGGTGTATAATGATGTCGTAAATGTCATCAACAGCTGGCGTTTTATCCAGACTTCGCAGATTGATCCGGCTGCTCGTACATTGGATATGCCTGACAGTATTATGCTTCCAACATTGGAGTATATTGTTACGCACGAGGTGGGTCACACACTCGGACTAATGCACAACATGGCTTCATCGGCTGCTATACCAACTGATTCGCTACGTTCTGCAAGCTTCACACAGAAGTATGGTACGACAGCATCTATCATGGACTATGCTCGTTTCAACTATGTTGCACAGCCAACGGACAAGGGCGTGTCGCTTACTCCTCCTGAACTTGGCGTTTATGACAAGTATGCAATAGAGTGGGGCTACCGTGTCTTCCCTAACTCAAAGAGTTTTAGGGATGATGTGAAACCGTTGATGGCACTCGTCGCTGCCCATGCTGACGACCCAATGTATCGTTATGTTCTCCAGCAGTCACGCTATCGTTATGACCCAACTGCCATTGAGGAGGATCTCGGTGACGATGCTGTGAAGTCAAGTACTTACGGTCTGAAGAACCTTGAGTATATTCTCAAACATTTTGATGAGTGGATTCCAGATGGTGCTGATGGCACACGTAAGGCAAAACTCTATCGTCAGATGGTTTCTCAAGCTTACGGTTATGCACGTAATGTCTATGCTGTCATTGGTGGTATCAAGCTGAATCAGAGCACAGAGTCATCTGGTATTCCTCGTTATGAGGTCATGCCTAAGGAGAAACAACGTGCTGCTGCAATGTGGTTGTTACAGGAAGCACGCAAGTTTGGTAAGCGTGGTGTTGAGAGCATCGAGAACCGTTTACCTCAAATCAACTCTCATCCTTACAAGACATTGGCAAGTGGTATCCAAGAGATGGCACTCTCTGCAACAGCACGTTTAGCACTGAGCTATTATGCTGACTCTACTTCTTATTCTCCTTTGGAGTATTGCGAAGATACTTACAACAATGTCTGGGCTAAGACAATTGCAGGTGATGAAAACCTCGACGACGATGATATCGCTATGCAGCAACTCTATGTTGAGCGTCTGAAGGAAAACATTGTCGAAGTTAAACAGGTCGGTAAGGTGCGCAGCTTGCGTGATGATAAGCAGGATGTAGCATTCCTCGGCTTCGGTGTTGGCTATGGTGAACCAGACACAATGTGGACGGAGACCATCGACCGTACAGCTGAATATGTGTTCCACTATGCACAGAAGCTTCAGAAACTTCTTCAGGAACGCATTAAGACAACAAAGGACACGACTGTAAGGTCTCAATATGAGTTGATGTATGCACGTGTCCAGCGTTATATGAATGGTTAATCTACCGTGTTAACATACATCTCAGAGGGTATATCTCAGGCGTCTGTGTCTTGGATATACCCTCTTTCTTTTTGTTCTTTGTTAGGATAGAGTATCGTTTTATTGTCATCTTTTATGGTGGTACTGAGTGTCCCTCCGTAAATCTTTATAGCTCTCTATGAGGTTTGATGTAGCTTTATGTCATGATATGGAAAGTCTTGTTAAGGTGTGACGATAATGTCCTTTGTTAGCCATAAATTGCTTACGTAAGCCAATCTCCCTATATACTATATTTTTTTAATTTTACTTTGCTGTCATTTTTAACATTTCGTGTAAGTGTATAGGAATTAATTAGTTATATGCTTATAGATGGTGACAGGAGTGACAGGAAAATTGGTTTTGGTAGAATTAGGTTACTATGGTATCTTGTTTTAACGCATGATTTTTGACTTAGAAAATTTTTTCTTTATGCCGTAACCACGGTTTGTTAGTTCTTTCAAGTGATTTTTCAATGAGCCTTTATGATATTGTTCTCCGTTCTTTTTAGTTTTCTTTGTGGTAATGAAAGTTCTTCTTTCATCCGCTCCCTATGTGTCCCACTGGTTGTTAGGGTCATCTTTCTCGCATAGAGCAAGGGGAGGAATAGGTCAACTTTTGGAACTTGTAGGCTTTACAAAGGCTTTGTTGTCACTCAAATTTACAGTTTACTTTTGCTGATGCATGGCAATAATGACTGTGAAAAAGAATGGGGAGCAAAGCCTCTGTACTTGTTTGTGAGGTGTTCTTCTTAACTATCTCTATGAGAGGAGAAGACCTTTAAGTTTTTACATGAGATTCTATCTTACTTTGAAAAGCTCTATTATTCTGCATTTTGACAGAACCAAGACTTAGATGTTTTACCATGTTTGTTTTTATACTAACTACATGAAAGAAGTAATCTCTTCATCTCTTTTATGGCTAATTTTACCTTTTGAGAAGGTTGTCCAAGAAAGTCTTACAATTATCTGAACTGATTTCATGCCTGAATCCGTCTGTGGATTCGTCATTAAGTATCTTGGATAGAGCATCTCCTTTGAACTGTGCGACGCCCCTTGTAGCTCGTCCAGCCCAATGATGTTGTAGAACGGTAGCCTCTATAAGTTTCTTATCATACACAGAACAAAGTTCACTTTTGTAATGTCCTTCTTCGTTGATACCTATAAAATAGAATAAAAAGACAGAATTTTCCTCACTCATACATTCTAAGAACTTATCCACATTGTAAGCCTTAGGGTTTGAATTAAGGTACATAAGTTTTGATTTTATGTCTGTATATATTTTGTTTTTAGGGGACATTAGGGTATAATCTCCTAAACCATTTTTAGTATCAAAGTCAGACAATTCGGACTCTATATTTTGTTGGTCTTCCATGATTGCATTATTTTCGGTAGTGATGAGGTATTCTATTAAGCGTCCTCGAATGTTTACATTTCCGATATGTGAAGCATCAAGTATAGACTGTAAATTCCTCTCTACACGTTTATCTAAATCTTCTTTTAAGTTTCGATAATCGTCAGAGTTTACGAATTGTTTTGCTCTTTCTACTGAAGAACTTATATATTGAAGTTGTCTTTCATCAGGGTTGAACTTTTGCTTATTCGGCTTTATCCCTGAGGTTGCTTCTACCAATCTCTCAACATTCTCTTCCCAGGTAAAACCTTGGTGTATTGTAAATAATTCCTCCACATGGTCAGCGTCATTGGGTATGTCATTGTATTGCTTTATGATATCAGACCCATTAAAACTTCCTTTTATATTATCACGCCTTAATTCTTTAGAACTATGACTAATTTTCTTTAGCATTGAAGAGTTCGCAAGATATAAGGAACTGTCTTCTCCTTTTCTTATCAAAACTACGAGAAAGGGGATACCATCAAATTTCTGTAGTTGTGACAAGGCAAGTACCGTGTTGGAAAATGTACCTTTCTTTGAGTAACAAAATCGTATAGCAAAGCAATCTGTATAATAGATCTTTCTGTCTTTTGTCATTCTAAAATGATTAATTGTCTCCTTTTGAGCTTTTTCCTTATCATGCTTTGGCATTTTAGTCTTAAAATACTCAATGAAATCAGTTAGTTGTGTGTTCATATTAATATTGTTTTATAAGTAAATAAAATTGTTTTGCAAGGTTTGGTATGTTGAAAAATGAATGAACATGCTAAATTAATTGTATAATGTTCTTCTATGTCTGTTTAGGCGATGTCTTTCATTTATCACCTTAACTCCACAACTAAGTGCGGAATTAAGGTGTTTTATAATAATCACATTACTACTGTTGTCTTAGAAGATTTTTATGGTTTTTGTATCTTCAAAACATGATTATTGTTTCATAGTAGCAATTTCTTTTAATTGCATGATTATAATTAAGTAGTCTCAAACATTGATTTGTTGAATAATGATGTTTCTTCTTTCTTTTTTGCAGATGCCTTTTGCGATTTCTTTTGTAGGCTTAATGTGTTACGTTCCCAAAAGACACCGTCAGAGTAACCTTGAATGTCTTTGTTCTCTTCAGCCATACGTAGGCGTTTAGATGACAATAAGGCATATTCCTCATTGATTTCTATACCACAATAGTGTCTACCTAATTTCTTAGCAACAACGCATGTTGTTCCACTTCCGAGGAAAGGGTCAAACACGGTACCCTGCCTTGGGCATGAAGCTAAAATGAGTTTAGCTATCAGCTTCTCTGGCTTTTGAGTTGGGTGGTCTGTATTCTCTGGCATTGACCAATAAGGGATACTGATGTCGTCCCAGAAGTTAGATGGGTAGGTAAGGCGAAAGTTTCCGTCTTCAGTCTCTATCCAGTCTTTGGGTTTCCCGTCCACTTTATAAGGGGCTAAAACTCTCCTTTTCTGCATTACGGATGCTACGTCAAAGTAATAGTCTTTATCATTGAGGACACCAAACCAGATGTCTTCCATAGCATTCTTCCAGTTTGTTTTAGCTCCACGACCCTTTTCACGTTGCCATGTAATACGGTTCTTGATGGTAACATACTCGCTCATGACTTGATAGATAGCACTTGTACTTTTCCAATCACAACAGACATATATACTCCCGTTAGGTTTTAATAGTTCTAACACCTTGGGAAGCCAACATCTTACATATTCAATATAGGTCTTGTCGTCCGTAGCCTTGAACTTAAATCCTGCAAAGTCTTTCGATAGATTATAAGGAGGATCTATGATAAGTAGGTCTACAAAATGTTTGGGTAGGTAATCTATAGCCTCAAATAAATCTTGATTATAAATTTTATTGAGTACTTCATCGACCGATGACGACGTGTTAAGTTGACATAAATCCTTCTTTAAGTCTGTTCGTTCGCTATCAGACAAGACAATAGTACGGTTTCGTGTTGCACGATTTTTCTCCATATTAGGCATCTTAAATATTGTTTTGTTATCGTTTCTGTGACCCTTCGTCCACGAGTATCTACTATGGCGAAGGACTCCTTGATACAAAGGTACAACTTTAAGTGAGTTATTCCGACTATCTATTTTGTTTTTTGATAGAATAAATGAATAATTCTAATTTATTACCATCCAATAGTTTTATAAGAACGAGAACGTCGTTTTCTACGATCTAACCCAATGCTTTCTCTTTACGAACGAGCACTTTCGACAGATAGTGAACTACGACAGAGGATATAGTGCCTCAGGTTGTTTCTCTCCTTCCTAATCCTTCTTATCGAATTATTTTCATGAAAATAAATATTTCTTGTCGTGAAGAAAAATATTTTTTGTCGTGAAAATAATTCTTTCTTCTCATGAGAATAATTTGGTTTCGACACAAAATAGGCCCCTCGTAGGTAGTTTTCTCCTTGCGAGGGGCTTGTCGTTTATAGTTGATTGGAAGCTTGATGGCTTGATAGGTTACGCCTTTAATGAAGGCTATAATCTGTTCTTTTCAGCCTGTCCAGCACCTGTACCCTTGTATTTGCTTCGTGAAGTATTGAACTTATAAGTAACAGTTAGAACAAACTGACGGCTGTCGTATGTACCAATATATTGAGTCTCCATAGACTCTGTGTAGCTAATTCCTCCTTCTTTTTGGGTATGGAACAAGTCTGTTCCACCAATACGAAGTGCGAGTCTGTCCTTTAGGAAAGACTTGGTAAGGTTGATGTCAAGCGAACCTCTATTGCTTGCTAATGAGCTAATTTCGCTATTGCCTTTTGTAACGAGGTAGGACTCCATTGATAGTAACCAGCCTTTGCCGAAATCGAATGTGTTGTTAAAACTGAATTGCCAGATTGGTTTGTTCAGCTTATAGGTCTTTGTACTTGTATGTAATGTGAGCCATTGCTTCTTCATTAATGCCGTGAACTCAGGTGTCCAGATGCCTATTGTTGGCGAAAAAGCCAACTGAGTAGATATCGTCTTGATGCTTGGAAGATTCGTGTAGGTAATGCGTGAGATAGCTGAGTTATGGCTGTCTTGTTCGCTCCAGAAGACAATGGCGTGGCGACGGTCATTGTATGAGATGCCAAACTGGATGAACTTCCACATAGCTCCTAAGTTTATGTCGTGGATATATTCGTGCTGAAGCAGTGGGTTACCCGACTGCATCAAGAAACGATTGCCGTATATAACGTTATTGCTTAACTGACTATAAGAAGGGCGACGCGTCCTCGCTGCATAGCTTAATTGCATCTGTAGGTCTCCTAATTGAGTAGCTACAGAGATGCTTGGGAATAGGTTGCTGAACGAACGACTCTGATTAGCAATGTGCTGTCCGTTCTCATAATAGTTGAAGCGTACCGCCTCCCAGCGCAGACCAGCTGTCAACTGGCAGATAGATAGCTGGTGTTTGTATTCCATAAAAGGGGCTATATTCGACTCTTTTAGCTGTGCGGATGAGCTTGGGACATAGTTTTCAGGATTGCTATATGCATCATTGCGGTTCGTATAGGTATATTCTGCACCCACTGACAGATTACCTCCTAAAACTGGATAGCCCAAAGTTAGCTTAGAAGCAAAGAGCCTGTTGCGCTCTTGATTGTCGGAAGTCACGGTGCGACTAACCTTGTTGCGACTTTCTTCTCGATAGGTGGTATGGTTATTTTGCTTGTTATAAAGATAATCCGCATTGAAGTCTATGTCCATTTTTCCTATCTTTCCAACATAGTAGAGATTAATGAATTGGGAAGGACGATGGGACTGCTTGCATGTTGCAAAGGTGTTAATATGGTCGTAGAAAGTCCCGTTTGCCGTTACATCACTACTAAGAAAAACAGATAGGGGGAAGTTATGAGGGAAGTTAATCATGTATTTGATACCGACAGAATTGCTGTCATTCAGCTGATAGTCTGCTCCTATAGTATTCTTGACAATAGAATTCTTATCGGGGACTTTTTGCGTGAAATCCTGCTGCCAGAGGGTGTCAGCGTGAACAATAGTAGTTGTTGTGCTGTGTTCGAGGCTGTTGTCAAGTGAATAGGCATGCCCACCAAAGAGTTCCAGATGCTTATGGCGATATTTCCAGTTCAGCTGTTCTGAGAGGTCTACATTTTCCGACTGGTAGTAGGCGGAGCGTACATCGAAGCCAAAGCCGTCGCCTACAGCCTTCTTCGTTCGTATCTTTACGACTGCTCTTACTGCTGCATTATATCGGCTTCCGGGATTGCTTATCACCTCAACGCTCTTGATATCGCTTGACTTTAGGCGT